>Ga0224530_1000281_pt1 | contig 35490 bp, 32 predicted proteins | sample CBST75metaG_FD_179873 | JGI IMG/M metagenome (GOLD analysis project Ga0224530, IMG submission 179873) | Peat soil microbial communities from Stordalen Mire, Sweden - C.B.S.T75 | ecosystem: Environmental > Terrestrial > Soil > Wetlands > Peat | place: Sweden: Norrbotten County, Stordalen Mire...
CGAGGGCTCCAGCTACCGCGTTCGCGAAAGCGAACAGGAGGCAACTGCCCGACGCAGGAGAAAGAAATGAATCCTCCAAATCCTGTCGCGGCCTATGTGGCTGCGGTTATCACTCTCTATATGGATATGCCCGACACGCCCATGCGCATCAGTGCCTCAGATCAATGGCTGGCCCGCCACTTCTATCAGGATGGTGTGCCGATGGAAACCGTCGAAACCGCGCTGCTGCTCGGCTCGCTGCGCCGACTGATCCGCCCGCCTGACTCTCCGCGTCTGGCGCCCATCCGCTCCCTGGCCTACTTCCGTCCAGTCATCGAGGAACTCCAGGAGAATCCCGCTCCGGAAAACTACCGCGAATACCTCAAAATGAAGCTACGAATGGCGACTCAGAAACCGCCGGCAGAGGCTCAGAAAAATACGTTTTCAGATGATCGCTAACAGCCCTCAATCGGCGGTATCGGTGCGTGCGTTGACGGGTCCTTCCAGTCGGATCGGATGTCAACTTTCCAGATGCCGTCAATGACTGGCCTCTTTACAAACCATCCATGCAGGAGCGGGATCTTCCAGAGCCAGAGATCGAATGCCATGACGGCATAGAGCACAACCGTGATGACGGTCGAAAGGGGCTGCAGCCACGACGAATGAATTGCGTCGTGATTGATGTAGAGGACGACGGTCCATACCAGCACGGCAGCGTAGATGATGGCCTTGATATAGCGCTCGGATGCCATGGCTACTCAAACCCGACATAGTCCCACGCTGCTTGCAGGAACGTCTTCACCTGCTCGCGGGTCCAGGGCTGGCGCTCCAGAACAGGTACTTCAATTCGTTGATCTCTCCCCATTCATTGCATGTTTCATGCGTCCGTGTTTCGTTCCAGAGGTGCGCCAGCGCCCACCGGACATCCGCTTTCAGTGCGCTATGTCCAAACGCCTCGCTTGGGACATTCCAGACCAGGCACTCGATCAGGTAGGAGGGGATGGGATCGGCGGCAGCATAGCCCTCATCGGCCATCTCGTTGCGCAGTCGCTTGAGGATGCGGGTGACGGCTTTGAACCTGCGCCCGGTCGCGTTATTCTTCTCCACGCCCTTGGCATAGTTCTGGCGCGGCCAGTTGACGATGACGCTGCCATCATCCGGGCTGATCTGCGTCCCCGAGTCGAACCAGTTGAATGCAGGGTTCCCGTGGAAGCGCCGATGCTCGAAGGCCGGCACGACATCGGCGTCGATCCGGTACGTGTTGGCATGGACATCAAATGCTTTCTTGCCGCGTGTCACCGATTCCTTGCCAAAGTACGCTATGAGGGCCGCCTGTACATCGTTCTTGAAGGCGGCATAGGTGTACGTGCCATCGACATATCCGAGGAGCGGGCCATTCAGCCCCTGGCTCATCGAGTAATCGGGAAAGAATGCGCCGGTGTAAAGAACGCAGATGTCCACGTCGCTATCCTGGCGGACGTTCGTTCGGTTCGCATAGGAGCCCTGCGTGAACACTTCGATGTTCCTGGAGGCGAGGGCGGTGCTTGCCGAGATCGCCTTGCGGACGGCGCGCTCGGCGTTCTCGCCCTTGGTCTGCTCGGTCAATCCGGGTGCGGCACCCCAGCTCGTGAAGGTTGCCTCCCAATCGCGATACGGCTTCGCTCCGCCGCTCAGCAGGATATTCGTGTTAAGGACTCCCATAAAAAGCCTCCAAAATTGGTCAGCAGCGATTCCTGAGAAAGTCCGCCTGAACCCCCACCGATAGACGTTTCCGATGTTGGTGCACTATATACAGGCACCTTTTCATACCATAATAAGTAATCTTGACGTACGTGTCAAGGTAGTCTAGTGTGTCATGTGTGGCAGAGCGGTAGACATGACAACGATTCCCCCCTTCGATCCGGATGGCCTCCTTCCTCCAGGCGATTACGAGATTTCCCTCGCGGATCTCCGGCAGTCCCTGCTTGTCAGGGGGCCAGGGCGACATTCGACGTGGGATTCGACCTGGCGTGAGATGCTCGTCGAAAACCTCGAAATTCTCACGCGGCAGCTATGGCAGGTCGGTATCCGTGACATCTACGCGGACGGATCGTTCGCCGAGGACAAGGACCATCCCAATGACATAGACGGGTATTTCGTGTGCGACCTGAAAGACCTGATCACCGGCGAACTGACCCGCAAGCTCAATCTGCTGGACCCATACAAAGTGTGGACCTGGGACCCCGCTTCACGCAGGCCGTATCGGGGCTACCCCAAGAAGCAACTGCCTATGTGGCATCAGTACCGCGTCGAGCTGTATCCGCATGTACCGGGGCTGGGCGTAGGCAGCGGGATTCTCGACAAATATGGGAACGAACTGGAATTCCCCTCAGCCTTTCGCCAGTGCCGTCGAAACGGCAAGCCGAGGGGCATCGTCAAAATCAACTATGGAGGATAGCCATGATTCGCAACGAGACTGAGTACCAGGAAGCATCGGCCCGTGTCGCGGATGAGCGGAATCGGCTCACCGAGCATCGGGCACGGCTGAAGGAGACCGGCCTTTCCGACGAGGAGATCAAGCGAGTCATCGATCCGATGGAATCGTTTCACCTTCAGCTGAAGGAAGAGGTCGAGAGCTATGAGCGTCTCAAGCGGGGTGAATTCGAGGAGCTGGAGAACCTGCGCGGCCTCGGGCATCTACTCATCTCGATTCGCATTGCCCAGGGGATTTCGCAGCGAGAGCTGGCGAAGCGCCTGAATGTGCATGAGTCGCAAGTCTCCCGCGATGAGCGAAACGAATACTTTGGGATCACGCTGGAGCGCGCCATTAAGGTCCTGGAAGCGCTGAACGTGCGGCTGCACACGAAGGTTGAGATAGAGCCGCAGCGGGAAATGGCATACGCCTGAACGTGGATGGACCAGCCCTAGCCTCTTGAATGAAGACACAACGACCAGTATCAGAAGGGGTTCTCGTGGCCAATCGCCCCAGTTGGCTCATCCCATCGTCGGGAAACAGCGCGGGCGCGCAAGATCCCATCGCCCCTAATACCGTTGTTCGTTACATCAAGCTCGGGGAAAGCGGCTCCTGGGAGCGCGAGTGCCTTGCAAAGGGCCTAATTCGATTCGGCTTTGGAAGTTCCACGGCGGAGCGGTTTCCGCTGTGCACGACCGGCAAATGGGAAGCATTGACCGCATCGTTCATCCACGAGGGAAAAGACAAGGGTACCGCAACGCGTTTTACGAATGAGACGCGTCATTTCTTCGAGGATAACGGCTCCATCCTTTGGATTACATTCATGGGGGAATGCCTCCATTGGGGCTTACTGGATGGCAGTCCCGCCGTATGCCATGAAGACGGCCAGGGCGTCTATATCGCCGAGTCAGGAACGGCTGGAAGGCAACCGATGTCCTCGGGCAGCCCTTAACGAAGGACAGACTCTCCGGTTCGCTCACGAAGCTCGCTGCCTATCGCGGGACTTCCTGCAGCGTGGACGTGGCCAAGTATGCCATCCGGCGAATCAATGGGAAGAAGTCGCCTGCCGCGGAGCGCGCAATGACTGCAGCTCAAGAGATGCGGGCCTCCATACGCGAACTGATGGAGCTTCTCGGCTGGCAGGATTTTGAGATGCTGGTTGACTTGGTGTTTTCGACAAGTGGATGGAGACGTCAGGGTACCGTCGGAAAAACACAAAAGACGCTAGATCTCGATCTGGTGCTTCCAAGCACAGATGAGAGGGTGTTCGTCCAGGTGAAATCCCGAACGACCTCGGCGGAGTTGGCCCAGTATGTCGGAGGCCTGGATGACCTGGGTCCCTACAGCCGGATGTTCTATGTTTACCATTCAGGCGAAGCGCAGACGACCGACGAGCGTGTCGTCGTGATCGGCCCGGAAAAGCTTGCAGAGATGGTCTTCGATGCCGGACTGGCAAACTGGCTGATTCGGAAGGTGTCGTAGACGAGTTTCAGCCCTATTGACGCTCACACGCAGAATCGGAAAACGCCAAGCTCATCATTCTTTTGGAAATCGTCTTAGTGGCATCTGAGGAAGGACAAGACTCTCTTCTGACTGGACCAAGCGGCGAACTGTTACGGCTGCTACAACGGTAAATTGAAATAGGCTGCGATAAACGGGTGCACTGTTTGGTACAGGCTGAGGATTGTCTGAGCACCTGCACCGAGAGTCTTGAGCGCCGCAATTCCATTGCGAATCTTGCTTAAGTTCCAAGCATCTTTAGGCTTCTTGGCTTCCGCTTCCAGGTCAGACGCGATGCTTAGGCCATCGGCACGCTGGTCATCTGTGAGCGATACATCATCTTGAACAGCGTTTTTGAACTGGATAAGGGCCGCCAAAAGGGCTTGAGCATTTTCGTTTACGTTGATCAGTTGGCTGTGCCCGGTCACAGATCCGGATATTTCGCCGGTGTTTACGATTCCGGCGCTCCCAATGTGAAAATTCGTCTCGGCCACGTGGATTACTCCATTCTTTCCTAGGATTGCGTCTAAAGCTGTGGCAGCCGTCTGCCACTGTTCCACTGGAATCTCATTGAACATTCTGTTTTGCAAGGCACGAATTCTCGCTTGGCTTGACTGATGCTCTGCTTGAATGAGAACACCATACTCAGTAACTTTAGCTTTGAGTGCGTCTCGGGCGTCGGGGGACATTCAGGAAGCCCCTAGTTCGCGTTCAGCCATCTCATCAGGAACTCCTCCCTTGATTCCTGTATAAATTGGGACAATCGGAAGAGACCCAGTTTCAAAATAGTATTCACGCCTGTCAGGGATTAGGCTCGGAATCGCGGAGGGGCTTTCAAAGGATTGGTCCGCAAGAACCCCAGACGGCGTCAGTACTGTGTAAGCAACGCGCAGTAGTCCATGACTGACTGCTAAGCCTAATGCATCGGCCAGATCAAAAGCATCGAGCGTAGGTAGGTCCCGCGCGACGATCCCAGGCACAAGCCAAGGCCATGTCCGATGAGATTCGACCCACCGATCCAACCCCGAAAATACGGCTCGGAGTCTTGGCTCAGCGCTTGCTAAATGCGCGAAGTTGTGCGGTAACATAGTCAATTCCCCTGGACGTCTGATGACGAGAAAAGATGACCTCGTTCTCCGCTCGCAGCCCAATCATGCAGCTGATTTCCCCGGCGAATTTCTCATCCTTCTGTTCTAGCCAAATCACCCGCTGATGCTTATAGCTGCTGTTGTGGAGGAGTAGATCTTGAGCAGCTGACTTGGCTGCACCTTCTCCGAAAAGGTCGGAATCAGGAACAAATGACTCGAAAGTAACGAAATTGTGATCGGGGTCTTCCAACTGGGCATCACCCAGCCTGTAAATGCGCTTATTTCGCTCCTGTTCATCGAACAGGACCTTTGAGACACCTCTCAGGCTCCAAGGGCTAAAGCGATCAAATGGGATCACCATCCGCAACTGCTGTCGAAGTATCTTATACCAATTGTCGACCCTGACTACCGAGGAGTCCCTCGGAACTCGCAGTTCAAGAAGATCAGGTGCATTCCAACGGGCCATCAGGATATATCGATACTCCTCCTCCACAAATACCTTGAGAATGCGTGATGGGCTTTCTCTGATCACCTCACCGGTTGGTTCTTCTCGTACTTCGTGGCCATAAATTTTTACGGCCCAATCCAGAGGTTTGCGATCATTCCAGCTGCGGACATCTGCGATCACATAGTCTTGGCGTTTGACTTCCAGCCGAGGGGGGATAGGAGCCGAAGTACCTAAAAGCGTCGAGCGCACGTGGCCAAGCGTAAGTTGTTGTGCCACATCCTTGTGTGGACAGCGAAAATAGAGAATGTGTTGCGGGCCATTTTCCTCACCCTCGCGGAGCAGATCGTAAACTTTCTCCAAGTCAAGCGAATGGCTGTCGAGCGCTTCGCGGAGGTTCTTTCTAACCAGCTCCTCCTTGCTTGCAGCGCTGACTTTCACATTCTTATTTCCGCTAGCCGTGCGAAGCAGTGCCTTCACCTGTTCCGCCGTACATTGCTGCTCGATTAGGTCCAGCAGCTGTTTGTAGTCTTCCACCCCGGATCCGCCTTACCATTTGTGTTAAGCAATGGTACTCCCTAGGAGCGGGACAGGATGGTTGCTGGAGCGGAATCAGCTTAGGTCGGTTCACGAGGCCGAACGCTTGGATATCAATTCTCAGATCCGGGCGTCTAGCCTAGCCACCATGGATACGAAGCTTCCACAGAGCCAAGATTGTCCGAATCGGATGCCACGTTTCCGTATTTTCGCCAGATCGTCGGCTGGTTCTCAAGGATGGGGACGTACAAAAACAGCGAAAAAGGTTCGCTTTTCACGTCAACCATGTTGATAACGAAACATTTTAGATGTATATTCCTAATTAGCGAAATCTTCGTGCGGAGTTGCTTCGTGGCCTACCAGATCGATACTACGATTCCTGAACTACTAGTCAGTTCACTGCCTATTGATCTTGTTACCAGCATAGAAGAAGGTCTCCCTGTTGGTGCGCGGCGTGCTTATGCTGCTGCACGGGGCATGGATGAGGGCCATCTCCCCACTGTTGTGGGGCAACTACGCCATTTCCACATGAACGAAACGTTTCACCGAGCGCTTGCTGTTAATCAGGCGAATCCCTCGCCCCTTTGCGGCAACAAAGTTGTCGTAGGGCGAGCTGGCATTTTTTCTCTTGCACGATTCAATATCCATGAAGGGTATTGGAGGAACTACAGGCGTAGCCTCACGCGTAAGCAGCTGTCTGAGGCCAACAGGTCTATTGAGCCTCTGGTGCAGCCGGAACTGTTCTCCGGTTATACGCCCGCCACTGAGGCCGTTGCGTTTTTTGTCGCGGTCTTTGCTGGTTCGTTGCGCGTTAGCCCCGAAGCGCCCACCTCCATCCAGATCGCCGTTCCTGATAGCCAAATGAAGAGCTGGCTCTTTCGGGAGCCCATTTCTTCGTTTCTTGAACGGTACAATCGCGTGCAAGACGTACAGCGTGATCTTGCTGTGCCCAGATTGAAAAAGATCGCCGATCAGCAGCAGCGGAATGATGGTACAGGAAAATGAGTAGGATCGGAGTTCAAGGTTTTCAGACTGGTCGCTTAGACCAGATTCTTGCTGCTCGTCGCTTAAGTCAGGCTCAACTTGCAGCGATGGTGGGTGTTGCACCTGCCACAATCAGCAAATGGCGCACCGGCGCACAGCCTCCTGAGCGTGAAGCCCTGGACCGCCTCGCAAGCGTTGTAAACGTCTCGCCGGAGTGGTTTACGAGGCCTGTTGTGCCGAAAACATCGATGACATTATTTCGCAGCAATGCCTCTGCGCACGTTGCTGCACGAAACATGCTGTCTGCTCGAATTGAATGGGCCGAAGACGTGGCCGTTGCCCTATCTGATTTCGTGGATTTCCCGGAACTTAATTTGCCCACACGTAATTATGAGGACCCTGAAGAAATTACTACCGAGGATATTGAGCAGGCCGCATTTGAATGTCGAGAACTATGGCGGCTGGGGCGTGCGTACATTCAAGACCTGGCATTAGCCGCCGAAAGCGCTGGAGTCATTCTTATCCGCGAAGAAACAGGGGTTGCCCAGATTGAGGGACTCTCAACATGGAGCGACTGCCTTGACAGGCCGCTTGTGTTGCTCTCAGCTGATAAGGATAACGGTTATCGGAGCAGATTTGATTTGGCGCATGAGCTAGGACACCTCGTTCTTCATAGGCACATAAAGCGTCCGACAGAGCAAGAGAGATTCAAGATGCTTGAGCAACAAGCTCACCGCTTTGCAGGTGCGCTACTGTTGCCAGCGGACACGCTTGCCCGTGATGTCCGCATCCCTCCAACACTGGATGACTTGCTGCTTCTCAAACATCGATCAGGTGTTTCAGTTGGGGCGATTATCATGCGCCTACACGCGATTGAGTTGCTGGATGATGCTGGTAAGCTAGCGTTATTGAAGAGCCGTTCTTACAAATGGGGGGCAAAGTCAGAACCGGGAGACCATGATCGTGTTCCCGAGCAGCCTCGTTTGTTGAAACGCACGATTGACTTGCTGGTCGATGAAAAGGTTATGCCGATTGAATCAATTCCGAAGCATATTGGGCTTTCCGATTCGGACGTAGAAGGGTTAGCCGGATTGCCCGAAGGGTACTTCAAGGGGAGAACCGATAATATCGTGCAGTTTGCGCGGTTGAAATCGTCAACTCCCTTTACACGGAAAAATGATGGCAGCAGTGTATTGGTTCCTTTTCGCCAGTCATCTAAACGGTAAAAATTTTCACTAAGCGCAAGGTGGAATCGTCTCCGCCTTGCACATTTTCATGCTTGGCGCATGCCCATACCTCAATTCTCCCTCCAAGGAATAGGCGCCCTCAGATCTAGGCTTCCTAAGACCTGACCTTTGGGATCACTCTACAAAGAGCGCTGAGTCATCGAAAATACGTTGACGGAGTTCTTCCAGCGGGTTGGATTTGGGACTGACGGGAAAAATCCCGACTTTGCTACGGTTCTTCTGGATTGGAAGCGCGAGGCGGACGAACAGGCCCGGAAGGCCCTGACCGATGGAACAACCCCATTGGCGGGGTCGGAGCTGGTCTTTCCCAGCTCGTCCACAGGGCGGCACTACCACACGGCCCCTGTCCAGCAGGACTATATCCGTCCGGCTGGATGCTGCCTGGTGGCGTGCTCGAAGTGCGGTGCGGCTCCGGGCATCTGGTGTCTGGCCGACAGCCCGACGCCGAACGGCAGGCGTCTCCCGCTCCACGAAGAGCGCTGGGATGCTGCCGGGAAGTACGCCAGCGTCAGTTGGCATACGTTCCGGCACACCTACCGTTCGTGGCTGGACGACACCGGGGCTCCGGTAGGGGTGCAGCAGAAGCTGATGCGCCACGCGCAAGTCTCGACCACAATGAATGTCTACGGAAACGCTTTGATGGGCGCCAAACGGGAAGCGAACAGCAAAGTCGTCAAGATGGCACTGCGGAGCGCATAACCATGAGGAAAACCTTGCAAACACACCAGATCAACCCCGCGGCGTTTTCGTAAGCGTCTCCGGCAGGCCGTATTGACGGATATCGGTGGTGCCTGCGATTGCGGGAGGTCGTGTCCACAGATTTGCAAGTGGACACGACCTGTGTGAAGAGTTTGCTTTCTATATTGCGGAAGGATTATTGATTTCGTCCGTGCGGATTTCATCGTGGAGGGCCTTGCCGACAGCCAGGTCGAGCCGTTCCAGGAGTTGGGGCAGCGATTCGCCTTTGCGGCGAACCAGCATAGCCAAGCTCTGATGGGCGTCGTTTGCAATGGCGACACAGCCCATCGGCCGGATCACGCCGATGGTGATCTGGCCATGCCGGACCAACTCAGCGATGTTGGACAGGGATGGGAGACCAGTCGCGTCCTTTTCTACGCGGCGAGGTCGAGATTCTTTGACAAGCTGGTTGCGACGTTCCACGGCAGTAGTTCCTCGATATGCTTGATGGGATGATCCGCGATGCGCTCCAGCACATAACGCAGATAGGCCTCAGGGTCCATACCGTTCAGCTTAGCCGATACGACGAGTGAATAGATCGTAGCAGCGCGTTGTCCACCTGAGTCGGAGCCCGCAAAGAGATAATTCCGCCTACCGACAGCAATGGCGCGCAGAGCTCTTTCCGCAGCGTTGTTGTCGATCTCGATGCGGCCATCGTCGCAGTAACGCACCATTGCGATCCAGAGCGCAAGCGCATAGCGGATCGCTCCCGCGGTGACAGACTTGGGCGAGAGTTTTGCCAAAGACTCTTCGAGCCAGACATGCATCGCATCCAGCAGTGGCCGTGCCTTTTCGCTGCGCACTTTTTGCCGCACTTCCGGAGGCCGTCCGCGAATCTCCTTTTCGATCGCATACAGGGCGGCAATGCGTTCCACCGCCTCGATGGCGATCGGCGACTGGTGCGCCTCGACCAGGTCATAAAACTTGCGGCGAATATGTGCCATGCAAGGAGCTTCTTGAATGGTTCCGTCCTGATAGAGCTTGTCAAACCCGGCGAAGGCATCGGCCTGCAGGATACCTTGAAAGTTGGCCAGATGCTGTTGCGGATGTTCTCCTCTGCGGTTGGGCGAGTATGCGAACCAGGCTGCCGGCGCATCCAGCGATCCCGCGGGGCGATCATCGCGAACGTAGGTCCAGAGACGCCCCGTCTTGGTCTTGCCGTTGCCGGGAGCAAGTACGGGTACGGGCGTATCGTCTCCATGCAGCTTGTCGGCGGCCATCACATAGCGCCGCAATGCTTCGACCAGTGGAGTTAGTAACTGGCTGCTATCGCCTACCCACTTGGCCAGCGTAGAGCGCTCCAGATCGACGCCCTCGCGCGCATAGATGTCGGACTGGCGAAATAATGGCAAATGATCGCAAAACTTCGCGGTGAGCACGTGGGCCAGTAGACCCGGTCCAGCGAGGCCACGCTCTATAGGGCGGCTCGGCGCCGGCGCTTGCAGAATCGTGTCGCATTTGCCGCAGCACATCCTGGGGCGCACATGGCGAATCACCACAAAACTGGCCGGTATGTACTCCAGCACTTCGGAAGCATCTTCGCCGAGCTTCTTTAACGCGCCGCCGCAATCCGGGCAGTTATCGACAGCGGGCATGTGCGTATGCACTTTGCGCGGGAGATGATCGGGCAAGGGACGCCGTCTTCTGTCCGCCGCTTTTGCGGGTGACGATGCCGCCTTGGCGGGAGGCTGGCTCTCTGCCTGCGCAGTATCTTCGGCGCGACTGGTTTCCAACTCTTCAAGCTTGAGTTCCAGTTGCTCGATCTGCCGCGTGACCTTTTCCGAGCGACGTCCAAACTGCATGCGCCGCAGCTTGTCAACCAGCAGCTTCAGATGTTCGATCTCGTTGTCGTTGGAGAGGATTTGCAGTTGCTGAGCGATGACGATCGCCTTCAATGCCTCTGGTTGCAGGGTGTCCAGATCGGGCATCGCAGCGGGGGCGGCAACCATGAACATAGTATGCCATAATTTATAACTCATGCAGGGAGCGATGTTATCTATCTCGCATCTTTTCGGTAAGTCATCTTCACACTTCCATCAGTGGAGCGGAGGTGCGCACCGGCCTCCTCCAATCGATGCCCTCGCACAACATCGCGAGCTGAGCACGCGTCAGTGAAATGCTTCCGCTCTCCGCCTTCGGCCAAACGAAACGGCCGCTGTCCAAACGCTTATGGAAGATGCATAAACCATCCCCATCATGCCAAAGCAATTTAATGACGTCTCCTCTGCGGCCGCGAAACACAAAGACGTGACCGCTCAACGGACTCTGCTGAAGCGTTGTCTGCACCATGGCACTGAGCCCGGTGAAGCCGCACCGCATGTCCGTCACTCCTGCCGCAATCCAGATCTGCGTGTTGGCCGGAATCATCCTCGCAGGCTCTCCAACACGGCACGGATCACCGCTGGATCGGCACTGCCAACTACGCTGACATATGCATGGCCGGGAAGCTCAATGTGCACTGCTGCTGAGGACGCTGCCGGTGCCGCTGCCTCTTCTTCACGTGCAGGCTCGTCCTGGACCACCACAGGCAACAAGCGCACTTCGTTGCTCGCAGCCGCGCTGGGCGCTTGATCCAGAAGTCCGGCATGATAGAGCTTGCGCCAGTGAAATACCAGATTCGCGTTTACCCCATGCGCACGCGCCACCGTAGCAACCGATTCCCCAGATGACAGCGTCTCCTCGACAATCCGGCGCCGCTCTTCCCGTGTGCGAAACCGCCGCTTAACCTTCTCAACTGCAACAGCCGATGCGCTTGTACCCATGCACTCCCTCTCGCCTGGACAGCCCCTGCCGCCCTGCAATCAAGAATGCCCATCCACGCTCAGCCGCGTCCAGACGGCCATCCGTAGACGCTTACGCGTTTTCGCGGGGGCCGATATTTGGGGTTATCTGGGGTTGGCCTTCGGCCTAAGTGGTTGCGGGGGCCTGCAACGCTCCGAATTTGCTAGTTATCCCGTTCAGGCGCTCGATGGCCGCATAGTCCTAGAATGATTGATGCCGACCTCAGTCGTGACAGCTAATCCGTAACGCGTAACTTGTTGATACTAGGCGTAGCGGATGGCTCCCTGAGCGGCCTGAAACCGCCTCGGCACCCGTTACTGGACCCTTGTTGGGCCCGCGACCTTTGCCCTCGACCTCTGCCCTATCGTGCCCCCGATCCCTGGCGCTGACCTGCCTAATGTCTTTACCCTGCGCGACGTCCCCGACATGGATCGCATCCTGGCGTTCCTCGATTCGCGAAAGCCGGGAACTGCGGCGATTATCGGCGGTGGGTTCATTGGCCTCGAAATGGCCGAGGCCTTTCACCGCCGCGGCATCAGGGTTACTGTGATCGAGAAGCTCCCGCAGATACTTCCGCTGCTCGATCGCGATATGGCATTGCATCTTGAGAGCTGTGTTCGCGGAGATAAGTTCGCAGTCATGACCGGAGCAGAAGCCAAATCGTTCAGCGCCGAGGGCGTTGAACTGACCAACGGCGCATTCGTGCCCGCGGAGTTGATCCTGCTCAGTGTGGGTGTTCGCGCCGAGGTTGAGTTGGCCCGGCGAGCCGGGCTCGAGATCGGCGCGACTGGTGGCGTCAAGGTCAGTGCCCGCATGGAGTCTTCCGATCCGGACATTTACGCAGTCGGCGATGCCGATGAAACCACCCACATGCTCACGGGCGCGCGCACAAGGATTCCACTAGCCGGCCCTGCCAACCGCCAAGGTCGCATCGCTGGAGCGCATGCAGCAGGCGGCCACTTCCTCTATGCCGGCGCACTGGGGACCTCTATTGTCCGTGTTCTGCACATGACGGCAGGATTCACCGGCCTGAACAGCGCACAGGCTGCGAAAGCCGGATTCAGCTTCTTCACCAGCGTCACCGTCGACCCGAACCACGCAAGCTATTATCCCGGCTCACGTCCAATGAGAATCAAGATCGTCGCAGAAGAAGGAACCGGACGCGTGCTGGGCGCGCAGATCGTGGGCGAAGATGGCGTCGATAAGCGAACCGATGTTCTCGCCACTGCGATCGCCGGCAAATTAACCGTCTTCGATCTCGAAAGCCTCGACCTGGCCTATGCGCCGCCCTTCGGCTCGGCAAATGACCCGGTCAACACAGCGGGCTTTGTTGCCGATCACATTGTGCGCGGCGATGTGGCGACCATCTCCCCAGAGGACTGGAAGCCGAACGGCGAATTTCTGCTCGATGTGCGCGAACCCGGCGAGGTGGCGGAATTCGGCATGCTTCGCAATGCCGTGCACATTCCGATGGGCGAACTCCGCGACCGGCTTGGCGAGTTGCCGCGCAATCGCGAGATCCTCATCTACTGCCAGAAGGGGCAGCGGGGCTACCTCGCAGCGTGCGCCTTGCTGGGCAGGGGCTTTAAAGATGTTGTGAATCTCCGCGGCGGCTTCGTGCAAGCAAGGCTGAACGGCTTCTGATTTCTGTCCAGCGATGGAGCAGGCTAATCGAGGGCTCACTTCATCCAAAACAGCTGGCCTTCGTTTTCGGGAGTGATCAATCGCCAATTACTCGTTGGGAAACGGATCGGTGCCTGTCAGCTTTGGTCTACTGATCCGTTGGACTGCCGCAGTTGGTCCGTCTCTGCACCATGTTTGGCGCCCTCCGACACGATGAAGGAAGGATTTCCGTGCGAGATCTCTGCCGCCCAGTTGCAGACGACTCTGGCACCCAGGTTGGGAACAGGATCGTGGGCGATGGTTGCGGGGATGGATTGATTGCAAGCGCCTTATGGTTGTGAAGGCCTGCAACGCTCCGAACTTGCGAATTTGCTAACGATCCTCTTCACGCGTTCGCTGGCGGCATAGCCTTAAATGGTAGACTCTGACCTCCTGCCGCACCAGTACGAGTAAGTGATCGATAACAAGAGAGTCATAAGCGTAGATGGCTAAGTTCAAACCCTTGAAGATTCAAGAACACTGGGAGGTAGGCAGACTCCTTTCTTTCAGCGCCCTCGCCAGCATCTCGCAACTTGAGTATCGCTGAGCGCGTTAACCCCTGCCCGTGTTCGTATTAGCTTCGGCGACAGCCACAAAGGAAGCCGCATCTGCCGCATGTCCTCGTACCCGTTGCAAGAAGACCTCGGCAGGGATTCGTAGCAGAATGTTCGGGGAGGCATCGCGAAAACGAGGTAGTCCGGCCCACAATTCGGCGTTATGAGCGCCAGAACAAATAGGCCACAGAACGCCGCGGAAGCGGTGTCTTGCGGCGGAACAAAATTAGGCCACCGCCGGATCTAGATTCCACGAACTATTGCTTTTGAGGCAGGTGTTCGTGGAACATCTGAGGGATGTCACTCCAAGTTGGATCACGGTAAATCGTCTGTCCTCGATAGCCTATGCTCTCCTAATTCGAGGAGAAACTACAAGTTCGCGATGGAACAGTTCATCACATGGTTCTGCTCCGAGCCGCGCTTGGTTGGGACGCGTAAGCAGAAATGCAGCCCGGCCCATGCACCAGTGTGCCTACTACCAATCCTGTCCTGACTGGCCGTACGTGCGTTCGGGCAGCGCATGGATAAGCGTGCTCTCGGGCGGGCCAAAGTAGGAGGAAGGCAGATCGGTGTCGTGGATAATGATCTTCTCCACTACGACGATAGGGTCTACCATCGTTATCTTCAATGTGTGCTTGCCGGGAACATCAACGTTCTGCTGGAAATGCATGATCCGGGCGTTGTTGCTTGTGTTCTCATAGTATTGCCGGCCAAGAAAGGTCTCGCTCTCTTTCGTAGACGGGGCAAACACCTTCACGACTTGCGGTTCTTGTCCGTCGATGGAGACGGCGATGGCCAACGCACGACCTGGAAGCGCGTCGAGCGTAGTTCCAGTGACGAGATCGATTTTGAACTCTCCCGCTCGCGCGAAGTACACAGGATATTCAAGACGTGGCGCCGGGTTAGGAAGCAATACAGTCGCCGCCGTCACGGGGAAGACTTCCATTGCCGAGCGACCACGCCCGTAGTCGGGAATACTCTCCCAGCGCACGTTACCGACAGGAAGGTTTTCGATCGCATCCTCGGCAGCAATGGCGATTGGGCCGACAAGCCCACCGAATGCGCCCTTCGCATCCCGGGCCTGTTCCTCAGTGGCCTTGATAGTCGTTACGGTCACCTTCTGGGTTGTGCTCAGTGTGCTTTCACAAGGGCCATAAGATCCACATCCATGGGCGCCTATAACGGGTTGTCCTCCTTTGATGGTGACAGTGCCGCTGACATTGCCCACCGGGGCTTTGTCCCATTCGATGTCAACCCAGATGCGGCGGTCGTATTTGCCGGCCGAGAAAGCCCTGCCCTCTTTCAGAACGATCCAGGGTTGGTCGGCGCTGAAAGAGAAATCAATTGGGCCAGTGCCCGTCGGGAAGACTTCGATATACGAGCGTTGCCGATTGAGTGAATCGAGCACAGGAAGTGCCGCGTCGGGAAATGCAGCTTCGACCGCTCCCTCTATCGCCACTCCCACCTCGGATGCATTGGACAGAATGAGCTCCGAGACGGGCGGCATGATGTTCCGCACAGGAGAGTACCAATGAGTGTAACCAATGTGCGTCTGATCCATCATATGGTTCCACTTTCCACCGGCAAGTTCTTGGTTGTAGTAGTCGCTGAATTCCTGGTCTTTTCGGAACAGTTCACGTGTGTGTTCGGCTTCGGCGTTGGTACTTGCCCGCCCCTGCTCGGCGAAGATCTGGTTGCGTGCGGCTGAAATATACATTTCAGCCAGGTTTGCACAGGCTCTCACAGGATGGAGCACCAGTTCGTAGAATGCGTCACGCTGCTCTTGAGAGAGGGCCTCGTTGATCTTCTCGGCCCGCGTCAGCAGATCGTTCCATGCTGCCGAGACACGCTCTGCCTCGCGATAGTTGACGATGCTGAATGTTTGGGGCGTGACCAGTTCCGGCTTGCGCCATCCGTTGTACTTGGCGTATTTCGCAACGATATCGGCAATCTCCGCCGCGTGCTCCTTGCCGAACTCGCGCTCCGCCCAAAGGCGCTGGTAGTCAGCGATCTTATCTTTCGATACCGCGTCCGGGTTCCACGCCATGCGCAGGAAGAACTCGATCGGAATTTCAAGCGGCTTCAGATCGCCAACGTTGGCGATCCAGATTTGGTTGGCTCCATACTCATGCGCAAGTTCCATCTGCTCCCAAATCTTTGGAAGGGGATTGCTGTTGAGCCACTTGTAGGAGAATGGCCCTCCGTTCATATCCATGTGGTAATAGATGCCGGCACCGCCGCTTCTTTTGCGCTCTTCAGGAGTGGGCAGGCGTCGAAGATTTCCGACGTTGTCGTCGGTGAAGAGTAACGTGATGTCGTCCGGCACGCGAAGGCCGGCATCATAGTATTTCTGAACTTCGGTGTAGAGCGCCCAAAGCTGCGGCACCTTTGACGCGTCGGTCTCCATGTGTTCAGCAAGGATCTGCCGTTGATCGTGGATAATACGTTCGAGGAGTTTCTTGTTCGCTTCGAGCCCGCCCGCGTCAGGCATGGCTAGGTCGCCGTCGCCCCGCATGCCTACTGTGACGACGCTTTCATAGTTTTTGTTGCGCTCGATGCCCTCTGCCCAGAACTTCTTCAGGCCTTTCTCATTCGTCGCGTAGTTCCATTCGCCATTGCCGTACTGCGCGTGATGCATCGTCCATTCCTGCTGGGCGCGAATCATCGGCTCGTGATGCGAAGTACCCATAACGATGCCGTATTCATCGGCCAGTCTTGGACTCTCCGGATCGTCTTCGTTGAACGCCTTGCCCCACATCGCGGGCCACAGATAGTTGCCGCGCATCCGCAAGAGAAGCTCGAACATATGCGCGTACATCTTCGAATTTACGCCGCCAAACTTCTCCCTCGACCACTTCCCAAGGCACGGCTCTTCATCGTTGATAAAGATGCCGCGATACTTCACAGCTGGCGGTCCTTGAACGTAAGTCCCGGCCTTGATGAACAACGCATCGTGATGCTGAGCGGGAACATCCGCCCACCAGTACCACGGCGAAACGCCGATCTGTTCAGAGATCTCGTAGAGACCGTAGATCGTTCCGCGTTTGTCGCTGCCGGCAATCACGAGTGCGCGATCGACACCCGGCAGTGGCCGGTCGACTGTCGCAATCACGAACGACTCCCACTTGCCGGAGATGCCATCAGCCTTGATCTTGCCCGATCTTACCAAAGTGTCGATTAGCGCACTCTTGCCCAGAGTCCCGGCAATCACGGCAAACGTTCCATCGGGACGCCGCCCGGTCGCAAGCTCCGGCTTCACTCCGCTCACCCGCTCAACGTCCGCCTGTAAATCGGATGCAGCACGCAATACTCCTGCCCAATCGTCTCTGTCGACGAATATCGCTGCGGCACGCCCATTGTGGAGGAGCGCAACGCTACCGGGCTCCGCGCTTTCTGAAACTATGCTGACTTGAAGTCCAAGGCTGGGAGCCGCATAAGCAGAAGCAAACGTGAGGAGGAGCACCAGGAAGAAGACCGAGATTGCGAAACGCGAATTGAAGGACATGTTCGCATACTAATTCCTCTGGTTCAGAAGAAGGTGGTGAATCTCCGACCAGGCTCGCCTGAAATGCCGGTGAGGTTTCGATGCTTGCTTGATCAAAGACCGTTTACCCGAGACCGATCGAAGCTGGGTGCATCAGTCGATACGGAACGTTTTAGAGTACCCCGTAGGGATCTTATCGAAGGCTGGAGGAAAGATACGAAAATCCTCGAATGTATCCAGGCTGTCCTTGGCGTGTTTGCCATCTGTTCCGGCGCACTTGTTCTCCTTGGGGTTCTGAAGAGTGCGCTTAGCCGTAACCGTATGGTTCGGTTTCTGATGTGCAGTCGCTTCTGCCGAGTCTTCTACCAATCAGTGGATTGGCGCTGCAACCAGGGATACTTCGTTCCGTCCGCAGGCTTTGGCATGATAGAGCGCATCGTCCGCACTCTGGAGAAACTGAGCGACTGTCATCCCAGGCACAATATCCGCAATTCCGAAGCTCGCCGTAACTGAAAAGTGTTCGTTCTCGATGGTAAATTCCTTCCGGCTGAATTCATGTCGTATTCGCTCGATCATGGTCTTCGCATCGCTGGCCGAAAGCCCTGGCAGCAGCGCGCAGAATTCATCGCCGCCCAATCGAGCTACGATGTCCTCACGGCGCACGTTTGTGCGCAATACTTGAGCAAAAGCCGATAATGCCTCATCACCTGCCGCGTGACCGTAGCTATCGTTTACAGATTTGAAGTGGTCGATATCGCAAAGACAAAGAGCGATAGGAGAGACACTTGTCGCAATTCTGGTTGACAGTTCCGCAACGAACCGCCGGCGGTTGAGAAGCCCGGTGAGAGAATCGTGACCAGCATCGTAACGGAGTTCCTCTTCCGCCAGTTTGGCATTCGTGATATCCGCGGAGACGCCGACAAGTGAGTTTGGATGACCAAAAGCGTCTCTTTTAAAAACCGTTGCCACGCCGGCAAACCAACGCCATGTTCCATCGGCATGTCGCAGCCGGAATTCAAAGTTTGTTCTGGCACCCGCTTCACTGCGCCTCAGAACCTGTTCCACCAGGTAGATCGACTCACGGTCGTCAGGATGGATCAGGGCTTCGATCTCGTCCACTTGTGCCGCAGGCGCATGATTGTAACCCAGTTCCTCTGACAGAGCGCGGTTCGAATAGATCAGATCCCGGCTAACGAGACAGAGGACGAAGATGCTCACGGGCAGCGAGGCCAACAAGCGCCTGGCAAAATCATCCTGAAGAATGGCATCCGCCTGCGCAGCAGGAGTGTCCGGCCCACAAATCTCCAAAGTATTCCTCCCGCTATCTGCATTCGACTTATCGGCAGTCTTATCCTTCTTCTTCAGGACCACGAGACAACTAATCCGCTTCACTTCCTTGTTTTGATCATCATCTATGCAAACATCAAGGCACCTTCCAACTAGTGCTTTCTGCGCCTTTGCCTGTGTCATTCTTCCATTCCGGTGGGCGGTGTTGCCATCGCGCATCCCGTGGTGGAACGCGCGACGCGAAGTGCGTGTCTACTTGATTTGCAAAACTTTCACGCCGTCATGGGGTGTCGCCTTGCCGATGTAGCCGATGGCTCCCGCATTCCCGGCGACGAATGCGACGACCGCCGCGTCACCGTCCAAGCTCTTGGGCATTGAGGCCTGGCCGGAAAAGACCAGGCTCCGCCAACCCGCCCGATAGGCGGTATCATTCTTGCCGATGTAGGCCTGGAGAAACTCCTCGTGAACCGTTCCGGCCTTGAGCAGAATGGGCACAACGTTTCCTCCGCCCGGCAACGCCGTTGCAGCACCGGTAAAGACATCCTTGAGATCGTTCTTTGACACGGCAGAAGCCTTTACGCTGGGGTTGGCGATCACGATCACCTGTGCCTTGGCTTGGATGACGAAGATCGACGCGGATGCTACGAGCAACAATGCATACAGTAACTTTTTCATTTCGATTTCTCCTTTTGTCCGCGTTAAAAGCTGACGCCCATTTTCAAGATGGTGAGCTTGCTGTTGGGCTTGAGGCCGCCGAGATTGAGGTTGGTGTCGTAGCTGAGCGCGGTGCCATTGATGAAATGCTGTTCGGCTTTGGCGTAAAGGAACTGGTTGAAGTCGTACCGTCCGGCGACAGTGTAGTCTTTCTGGAAATTTGTGCCGACATTCTGCTCGTGCTGGTTGAAGTAATAGCTGAAGTAGGAGCCGGCGGATAACTTATCGGTTACCTTATAGCTCGCCATCGCATACTGCTGGCGTTCGTCGAAGCGGAAGGGTACGGTGAACTGTGGAACAACGATCATTCCGTTGAGCTGGTTGCGAGCATACTCATAAGCAAGCAGAATCTTGCCCTTTTCATACTTAGCGAAATAGTCGGGAGTGTTATAGGGGTGGACTGTCTCAGGTCCGGTGAATGCTCCGAAGTTCAGGGTGCTGGGGTTGATCTGAGTATTGGACCTGATGTCAGACGCGCCGACCATGAGGCCTGGAAGCGGAGTCTTCCAGTGGATCGCACCCCCTATCGCGACTCCTTTTATCCCATCTGGTTGATTGGTTCCACTCTCCCTCAAATTGAGCAAGGCTCCGTCATCCGCATTCAGGGCGTGCTCGCCGCCCCAGCCCCGGTACTCCAGCTTGCCGAGTTTTTTGGGAAGGGCTAATGTGCCATAGACCACTCCTCCGTATTGGGCGAGAAAGGAGTTACGGCTGGTGAGCGGATAAACGCTTTGCGGGAGCAGAGCCCAAAGATACGAAGGGTCGATATCCTGAATCTCATTGAAGAGTCCGGAAGGGATCTTGACCTTGCCGAAACGCACGCCGAACTTATCATTGACTTTGTAATCGGCGTTGGCCCAGTCCAGCGTGATTGAGTTGCCGAAATTGCCGAGCAGGAAATACCGCGCCTGCACGCCAACGCGCAGCTTTGACTGCGGCTGCGCGGTCAGGTTGACCACCGCCTCGGTCCAGGCCGGGCTGCCGTCACTCGAACTGGTGGTAAAAATGTTGTTGTTGGTGGTGTAGAGAAATCCCTGCGTAGCGTAGCCGTGGATCTGAATGTTCAAATCCTCCAGGCTTTGCGCGGATGCAGGTATTGCCCCCAAGATCAGTGCAATGGCGCCGACTAAAATTCGATTCATTGTGTTTCTCCTTCGCTGAGTTACCGAGTGCTTTACACCCAGTGCGTGCCAAAGTCACCAGTTCCTTGACAAGGCGCACGACTTCTCGCAACTCTAGCGACCGTGATTACTGGCCGCTCTAGCTGTCGTGACAGCAGATTGTTCAGGGACTCTCGGTATTAACCTGACTTGTATATCGGCAGATATCTGCTGGGGCGCTACTAGGGTTATTACTAGGTGGAGAGCGGGTGTTGGGAGAGTTGTCCGTTGGTGCTTTCTTAAGAAATGGCAGGATCTCCTCTGGACACAGGGAGATGGCAAAAACCCAACGCACGTTCATGCCGCCGAAAACAGAACCGAAAAGATTTTTGAGATGTGACGGCCGTCATGGCAGTTTGGCAGGGAGGTAAAAGCGCGCAATTTCGTATAAAGCAACAAAACAGAACCTCTCCAAAGGAGACTTGTGGAGTAAGTTATACAAAAAACAAATGAGCCATGATGTCCACTTCATTTCGATTGAGAAGGCGAAACCGGCGGAAGAGGATCTCAGTTGGTACGTCGAGTGACCGCTGACGGACGGTTTGGAGCACGAGGTGGATGCTCCGCCGTTGAACAAGCCCCGATTCACTGGTTTGGCTGGCCAGCGAGCGTACCACAGTCCGCTCATCCGTTCCAAATCGGGGGTAAGCCTTCAGGGCCGACGCATATAAATGAACCAGTCTTGCTATATGCAAAACGGGGTGATGCTGTGAGAAGGGGACATGAACAATCCCTTGAAGTATTTTTCTGAGTTGACGGACCCTCGGGTGGAGCGGAATCGGGAACATCTGCTGGAAGAGATTCTTTTGATCGCCATTGCGGCGGTGTTGAGCGGAGCCGAGAGCTGGAACGAGATCGCTCAGTATGGCGAGGACAAGCTGGAGTGGCTGGAGACGTTTTTGACCCTTCCTGGCGGCATCCCGTCGCACGACACCTTCAACCGCGTCTTTGCGGCGCTGGACCCGGAAGAGATGGGAAAGGGCTTCGTGGCGTGGGTTTCGTCGATCGCCAAGCTGACGGCGGGCGAGGTGGTGGCCATCGATGGAAAGACCTTGTGCGGCACGCGCGAAAGCGGCAAGAAGACGCTGGTGCACATGGTTTCGGCCTGGGCCGAGACCAATGGTCTGGTGCTTGGTCAACGCAAGGTCAACGACAAGTCCAATGAGATTACGGCTATTCCCAAGCTGCTCGACGCCTTGGAGTTGGCCGGAACTGTGGTGACCATTGACGCCATGGGCTGCCAGCGCGAGATTGCCCGCCGGATCGTCGAAAAGAAGGCCGACTACGTGCTGGCCGTGAAGGAAAACCAGCCCTTGCTGCTGGCCGACATCCAGGACTCGTTTCAGATGCTGGCCGCCGACGCCGTCGATGAAGAAATCGACTGCGGCCACGGACGCGTCGAGCGGCGCACCTGTTCCGTATTGGCCGACCTGAGCTTGCTGGAAAAGCCTTTCGAATGGGCGTCGCTCAAGGGTCTGGTGCGTATCGAGAGTGAGCGCTATCACAAGGTTTCAGGCAAAATCGAGCGCGAAATCCGTTACTACATCACCAGTCTCAAGCCCGATGCCCGGCGGCTGAACTCGGTGATCCGCCAGCACTGGGGCATCGAAAACAAACTGCATTGGGTGCTGGACGTGGATTTTGATGAAGACCTCTGCCGCAAACGAGCAGGCCACGCTGCCGAGAACTTCTCCGTCCTCCAACGCATCGCACTCAACATCCTCAAACAGGACAAATCTTCCAAGCGAAGCATCAAGGGAAAACGACTCCATGCAGCTTGGAACTGCTCTTACCTGCTGAAATTACTGGGGGTTTGATATGCGTCGGCCCTGGGTAAGCCTTAACCAGTGGGATTGACAAGCACCAAAATCAATGGGTTATTCCATCCTCTCCTCCCAAGTCACTAAAACGATTCCGCTTCCCCGAGCGTGGAGCCAAGAGGATCCAGCAGCCTTGACAAAAATAAACGTTTGTTTTAAATTTGAGTTTAGATGATTACGAAATCACTAACGACCAAATTGAAGGGCGATGAGGTGCGGCGAAGACTTATTGAAATCGCCGGCCAGATCTTCGCCGAAACAGGCTATGAGGCGGCCACTGTTCGCCAGATCACCGACAAGGCGCAGGTGAACATTGCGGCGGTGAACTACTACTTTGGCGACAAGTTCCAACTCTACCGTGCTGTCTTAGAATCTGTCACGCAGAGTACGTTCGAATTGCTGAAACAGAATTGCCGTGAAGGTCCAGCCGAGGAACGGCTACGCAACCTGGTCCGCTGCGTTCTGATGATATCCAGCAGTGAAGCCCCCGGTTGGGTGCATCTGCTCATGGCGCGAGAGCTTGTCGAACTGCATGAAGATAAGACCGAACTGTTTGTCGAAGCGATCCGGCCGATACATGAGATTGTGGCCTCGATCGTGTCGGATCTGCTGGGAGAGCAGGCCGATCCGGTCGCGGTCCGAACCGCCGCGGGTTTGGTGATTCCCATCTGCGTGAACCGAATACCACAGCAGCGGATTGAGCAGAAACTCTATCCGGGAACCGACTTCAGCCAAGTAGGCATGGACGAGATGGTCGAATCGCTTTATCGGTTCCTCTTGGGTGGAATTCGGGGACTATCGGAGAGTCGTTTTACCTAAAAAGTACGTCGCAAGCTGATATCCGCGTCCTGCACGACTTTCAACGAACTGCCGATGGACTGTTTAAGCACAGCCAGGAGAGGGATTCATGCGCTTTTTTGCTTTTAGTTTTCACCCGAGTGTATATGCTGTCCAGCGAGCGACCTCGCTCTTCCTGGCGAGCGGCCTGCTATTTGCGGCAGGCTGCAAGAAATCGTCCGTAGCCGGTGTCCCGCCACCTCTGGAAGTCGGTGTTGCAACAGCCGAACAGCGGGATGTGCCCATCGATGGAGAATGGGTAGGCAATCTCGACGGCTTCGTCAATGCGCAGATTCAGCCGCAGGTTTCCGGATATCTGATCCGGCAGGATTATCGTGAAGGCCAGCAGGTTCACAAAGGGCAGGTTCTGTTCGAGATCGACGAGCGGTCATTTCAAGCGGCGGTGGATCAGGCACAAGGGCAATTGGCGCAGGCTCGCGCCCAGTTGGAATTGAGCCGCATCAACGTACGGCGCGACCAACCGCTGGTTGCAGCGCATGCGCTGGCGCAAAGTCAATTGGATAACGACACACAGCAGGCCGCGCAGTATGCGGCCATGGTGCAGACCGATGAAGCTTCGGTGCGCTCGGCGCAGTTGAATCTAGGATGGACCAAGGTGCGTTCGCTGGTGGATGGGGTTGCGGGCAAGGCCGTGATGCAGGTTGGCAATCTGGTAAGCACGACGACGGCACTGACGACGGTATCGCAGGTCAATCCAATCAAGGCATACTTCGCGATCAGTGAACAGGAATATCTCAATCTGTCAGACTCGGCCAAGCGCCGGGGAGTGACCGATCTGCTGCGCGTTGGCAGCAAGATTCCGCTGGAACTGACGCTGTCCAATGGCCAGGTCTATGCACAGAAAGGGACCATCGTTTTCGTCGATCGTGGTGTGGACAACACAACGGGCACCATCATGGTTGCGGGGTCCTTCCCGAATTCATCCGGTCTGCTGCGTCCTGGTCAGTATGCCAAGGTGCGCGCACTGACCAGTGTGCAGAAGGATGCGATTCTGGTGCCGCAGCGCGCGGTGATGGATCAGCAGGGGCAGCATCTGGTGGTGGTGGTCGGACCAAACAACATGACGGCAACCCGTCCTGTGACGGTGGGGAACCAGGTGGGTAGTAACTGGATCATTACCAGCGGCATCCGAGCTGGCGATCGAGTTGTCACGGAAGGTAATGACAAGATTCGCGGGCCGATGCCCGTCCGGCCGACAACTGAACAGGCGACTTCACAGGGAGGTCGCTAATGATATCGAAGTTCTTTATTCGCCGTCCTATTTTTGCCATGGTGATCTCGATCATCATGGTGATCGTGGGCGTTGTGTCCATGCTGAGTCTTCCTACGGCGCAATATCCCGATCTGGTCCCGCCAGAAATTCAGGTGCGTGCCATGTATGCGGGCGCCGACGCCATTACGATGACGCAGTCGGTGGCTACACCAATCGAGCAGCAGATGAGCGGCGTCGATCACATGAACTACATGTATTCGACCAACGCCAACAATGGGTCCACAGCACTGACGGTCAATTTTAAGACCGGAACCAATCCAAACACGGATCAGATCTTAACGCAGTTGCGTTATTCTCAGGCGCAAGCACAGTTGCCAGCGGCGGTTACGACGGCGGGTGTGACGGTGCAAAAGGCCGTGTCATCGCCGTTGATGATCTTCAGCTTGACCTCGCCGAACGGGGCCTACGACGCCAATTATCTGGCCAATTACGCCTACATCAATTTGGTCGATCAGCTCTCGCGTGTCGAAGGCATTGGCCGTGTACAGATTTTGGGCTCTTCCCAATATGCCATGCGTATCTGGGTCAAGCCGGATCAACTGGCGAAGTTAGGCATTACTGTTACGCAGATCACGTCCGCTATTCAAGCGCAAAACGACGTTCACCCTGCTGGACAAGTGGGCGGTGAGCCTACCAACCATCCAGAGCAATTCACTTACGCTGTCCGTTCGGATGGCCGGCTTGTCACCGAGGAACAATTCGGCAACATTGTTCTGCGCGCGGCGGAGAATGGCGAGATTGTGCGCCTGAAGGATGTGGCGCGCATTGAACTGGGCGCTCAGGACTATTCCATGCAGAGCCGCACCAATGGCAAACCCTCGGCAATGATTGCGCTCTATCAGTTGCCGGGTTCGAATGCCGTGCAGGCGGCGAAAAATGCTCGTGCGGAGATGGATAAGTTGTCCGCGCGTTTTCCGCAGAATGTGACTTATGTTGTAGCACTGGATACAACCAAGGCGGTCAATGCAGGAATTAAAGAGATCATTGAGACGCTAATCATCGCACTGCTTCTTGTAATCCTGGTTGTTTATGTCTTCTTGCAGAGCTGGCGTGCAACACTGATTCCCCTGCTTGCGGTTCCGGTCTCTCTGATTGGCACTTTTGCCGTATTCCCCGCGTTAGGCTTCAGCATCAACACCCTTTCATTGTTCGGGCTGGTGCTGGCCATTGGCCTGGTCGTCGACGATGCCATCGTGGTTGTGGAAGCAGTTGAGCACCACATTGCAGAAGGGATGAGCCCGAAGGATGCATCCTTCAAGGCAATGGAAGAGGTTGCCAGCCCGGTCATCGCGATTGCCCTGATCATGGCCGCCGTATTCATTCCGACCGCCTTTGTTGCAGGCATCAAGGGACAATTGTACACGCAGTTTGCCATCACGATTGCGATCTCCGTTCTATTCTCGGCTTTCAACGCCTTGACGCTCAGTCCGGCACTCTGCGCACTTCTGCTGAAACACAAGCAGCCAAGAACAGGACCGCTGGGTGGTTTCTTCGCGTGGTTTAACCGAACGTTTGTGCGTGGCACCAATGCCTATGTGAAAACTTCCGGGATGCTGATACGCCGATTCTCGATTGCACTTGTGCTGCTAGTGGCTTTCAGTGTAACGGGTATTTTGATCGGGAACCGCCTGCCGACATCGTTCCTTCCGGAAGAGGATCAGGGCTATATGATGGTCAGCCTGCAGCTTCCATACGCGTCTTCGATGGCGCGCACATCGGAGGCAGCAGCTCAAGTGGAAAATGTTCTTGAGCATACACCAGGCGTCCAAACTGTATCTTCAGCTTTGGGTTTCAATCTGGTTGCGGGGACACAAAACACGTACAACGCCTTCTTCTTTGTAGAGTTGAAGGACTGGGATAAGCGCAAGGGAAAGGCTGAGCAATATGATGCGATCAAGCAGTCCTTGCAGCGTCTCCCCGGAACAGTGCGCAACGGCCTTGCCTTCTCGATTACACCACCTGCAATTCCAGGTGTGGGTTCATCGGGCGGCGTCACTTTTGTACTGGAAGATCATTCCAGCAGTCAGAGCACAGATTATCTGTCAAGCAACACGGATCGGTTCATTGCCGCGGCTCAGAAGCGACCTGAAATTGCGATGGCTCTGACGACGGCGCTGCCCCATGTGCCGCAGATCAATGTAGAAGTGGATCGTGCCAAGGCCATGCAACAGGGCGTCAACTTAAGCGATGTATATCAGACGATGCAGACCTTCATGGGCGGCTATCTGGTCAACTACTTCAATCGCTTCGGCCGCCAGTGGCAGACCTACGTAGAAGCCGATGCTGATGCGCGATCGAACATCGACAATATCGGGCGCTTCTATGTGCAGTCGAGCAATGGAAACCGCGTTCCGCTCAGTGCGCTCGTGAACATTAAGCATATTTCCGGACCAGAATTCAATATGCGCTACAACGAGTACAACGCATCGCAGATCCTGGTCACAGCGGCTCCGGGGTACAGCTCAGGCCAGGTAATGAAGGCTCTCGAAGACGTCTTTCAGCAGACTATGCCGTCCGACATGGGCTATGACTACATGGGAATGTCGTATCAAGAGAAGGAAGCACAAAAAGGAACATCATCCCTGATGACCTACAGCTTCTCGATTATCTTCGTCTTTCTCATTCTGGCAGCACAGTATGAAAGCTGGACATTGCCTTTCAGTGTGCTGCTGGGTACCCCCATGGCCATCTTCGGCGCATATCTGGCGTTGTGGTCTCGTTCCCTTGAAAACAATACCTATGCGCAGATCGGCTTGGTGATGTTGATCGGACTGGCCGCGAAGAATGCCATTTTGATTGTCGAATATGCCAAGGCGAATTTGAATGCTGGTACGCCACTGGTTGAAGCCGCGCTGACGGGAGCCCGAATTCGCCTTCGCCCGATTTTGATGACAGCCTTCGCATTCATTCTCGGCTGCGTTCCCTTGTGGATAGCAACGGGATCTGGTGCACAGGCACGACGAACACTCGGTACAACGTGCATCGGTGGCATGTTGGCGGCTTCACTGCTGGAGATCTTCCTGGTTCCTGTACTCTTCGTGCTGGTGGAACGCGTTGCGCACCGCTTTAGCAAAGAGAAACTGCCCGTATGGAAAGATCCTATATCGGAACCAGTTCTGCCGGGAGGTGCGCAATGAAAACCCTGATGACTGCACGCAATCTGACTGCCGTAGCGTCCCTTATCGCTGCTTTCGCAATGGCTGGATGTCGCGTTGGTCCGGACTACAAGCGTCCGGCAGTGCCTACGGCCCCGGCATATCGCGGTGCCGAGGAGCCTGCCGCGACAGCAACCACCGCTGCCAATGCTCCGCAAACCGATGTAGGGAAGAAGAACCTGGGCGACGAAAAATGGTGGAGCGTTTTTGGCGATCCCCAGTTGCAGGAATTGATTAGCAAGGGCCTCGCACAGAATTACGACGTGCGCGTGGCGGCCGAGCGCATCGTTCAGGCACAGGCACAGTTAGGCGTTACCAATGCGGATCTGTATCCTTCGCTGAATGGCACCTCTTCCTTCAGCAGTCAGCGTTATGCCAAGGGAGAGATGAGTACCAATCCTGTTCTGACCAACTTTGGCAAGTTTGGTTTGTCGGCTACGTGGACGCCCGACTTCTGGGGGAAATACCGTAGGGCCTCAGAGGCAGCGCGTGCGCAATTGCTCGGTTACGAGTGGGCGCGCCGAGCTGTGCTCGATACAGTGGTTTCCAACATCGCCACTGCGTACTTCCAGTTGCGTACGCTCGACATGCAATTGGAAATCAGCCAAAAGACCTTAGCCTCGCGTCAGGATTCCCTCAAGCTGACTCGGACGCTCGAAGCCGGCGGGAGTGACTCCATGCTGGATGTTCGCGAGGCCGAGCAACTCGTCTCTGCTTCACAGGCTCAAATTGCGGACTTGGAACGTCAGATTGAGCAAGAGGAAGACACTCTCTCCACGCTGCTCGGCGATACTCCGCACCCCATCGTACGCGGCCAGAACATCGATCAACAGCCCCTCCTTCCAACGGTTCCAACTGGAGTTCCTTCTGAGTTGCTCGAACGCCGCCCAGACATTCAGCAAGCGGAAACCGCTCTGATTGCGGCCAACGCTGAGATCGGCGTTGCCCGGGCCGCTTATTTCCCTGAGATTTCACTGACGGGCGCTGCAGGCTCGGACTCCAATGCACTCTCGCGTCTCTTTACTGGTCCCAGCTTTGCATGGAACTACGGCCCCAGCCTGACTGTGCCGATCTTCGATGCCAAACGGATTCGCAACAATGTACGTGTGAGCGAATCGGAACAGCGTCAGGCTGTGCTCACCTATCAGCAAACAATCGCCAATGCGTTTCGCGACATCTCTAAAGCGCTTGTTGCTTACCGCAAATATCGCGAGTATCGCGAGCACGAAGAAGAGATTGTCACTTCTTCTGCCGACGCCTTGCACCTGTCGAAGATTCGTTACGAGCAGGGACAATCGTCGTATCTCGATGTGCTAACCAACGACCGAACTTATCTGTCGGCGCAACTGGATTTGGCGACAGCAAAGCAGAACGAATTGCTTTCGCTGGTTCAGGTCTACGATGCCTTGGGCGGCGGCTGGCAGCAATGATCCTATTGTTGCCAGAACTACGTGCCATGTGCCGGCTGCAGGAGAATCGGATGAGCACATATTCGTTCAATCTTAAGACGTGGTCAGTATTGCGCGGCTTGATTGCGGTCAGTGGAACAGTAGCTATTCTTGCCACAGTGCAATTGTTGGCCCCTGTCCTTACTGGCCATGCCCTTGAGGCGCAGACGATTCCGCAAGCTATTCCTGCCCCGTTGTCCATTCCACCCGACTCTGGCGACTCCTCCTCCGCCGCCCGTAATTTGAAACATGCAGATACCAAGTCGAACATAAACAGCACCAACGTGATGACAGAGCACGCGGTAGCAGATGTATCTGCGTTGCCCAAGGTTGTGCCCTCAGGGAGGCTCGTGATCGGTCTGGCGCTTGAAGGTGGAGGCGCGCTAGGACTTGCTCACATCGGCGCGCTTCAGTGGATGGAGGACAACCACATTCCAATCGATCGAATAGCAGGCACCAGCATGGGAGCCATGATTGGAGGACTATATGCATCGGGGTATAGCCCTGCCGAGTTGAAGAAGATCGCCACGAGCGATGTCTTTCGCGCAGTGTTTGCCATGCAAACTCCATATATTGATGCGAGCTTTCGGAGGCGCGAAGACCGAAGAGAACTGCCGCAGGCTATTCAGTTCGGCCTCAAAGGAGGGGTGAGCCTGCGCAATGCTGTACTTGTGGACGCGGGCCTGAACGAATTCCTCGCAGAGAGTTTTAGCCGCTACAACCGAAACGACTTGAGCTATGACGGGCTGCCGATTCCCTTTCGCTGTGTCGCCACAGATTTGAATACGATGCGGCAGATAGTGTTTGCAGGAGGACCCATGCCCCGAGCGATACACGCCTCCATCGCGATTCCGGGCATTTTCTCTCCCGTCCAATATGACGATCACTATCTTGTCGATGGGGCCATTATGGATAATCTTCCGACCGATATTGTGAAGCAAGACCTGCATGCGGACGTGGTAATTGCGGTGGACCTCGAGAGCCAAGGCCTTTCCGAATCCGATGTCAGCTCCGTCGTCGGGATCTTTGCGCGTGCATACGCCGCCGGAACTGCGAAAAACGAGCGTGTGGGCAAAGCACTGGCGGATGTACTGATTACCGCTGAGACCAGCAAGTTTTCAACGGCCGACTACAACAAGGCATCCGAGCTGATTGCAGCTGGTTATGCCGCCGCCGAGAGAAACAGCGATGCCCTCAAGAAATACGCACTTAACAGCGAGCAATGGAATTCCTATATCCTTGACCGGCGGGGAAGGGAGCGGCCACAGCCTTCCACGTTGCGGGTGGTAAAGGTTGAGGGAGGAACACCGGGGGCCCAGGATGTTGCACAGACAGATCTGAGCAAACTGCAGGGACAGCCGATCGATGCTGTCGCGGTGTCAAACACGCTCCGCCATGTTCAAGGCAACGGCGCATATCAGGCCAACTTCGAGACATTTGCACCTGGCGTCCCGATTCCATCTGGCAGAATGGAAGCGGCCGGTCCCGATACGGGCGTCCTTGTGCGGCTTAGCAAGGTGAGAAACGGGCCGCCATTCCTCCTGCTCGGACCCGATATGACAGGCATGAACTCCAATGTAGCCCGCGGCGCCGTGAACCTTCGCTTTATCGATCAAGACCTTGGCGGATACGGCTCGGAGCTACGGGCGGACTTTCGCTTTGGCTTTTTGACGCAGGTGGCGGTGGAATACTACCGCCAACTCACACGGTCCGGTTACTATTTTCAGCCGCACATTGGCATCCTGCGCGAACCCGTCTACCTGTGGGACAATCAGCGCCGCATTTCCGAACGCTTTTCGCAACAGGCCGGAGGAGGTATCGATATCGGGCGGACTTTCAGCCGGAATCTCCAGGCCTCTCTCCAATGGAGGATGCAAACGCTGCGCTGGCATCTTGTCAATGGCTCCGATGGGACGCAAGACATATCCGGCACCGCGCAAACAGGCACTGCAAACATCATCTTCGACCGAACTGAGTCGGGCACCATCTCCGCCCATGGTTCGCGTTTGCAAGTCTCCACAGGCTCGTCGTTCGATGCTGTAGGAAGCAGGAACGCACCTCTCCTCGAGGTCCAGACAGTCAAAACCTTCAAAATGCCGAACAAGAGCATACTGGGGCTGTCGGCCGAAGGCAACAGCTATTTTCGGCGCAATGTCGCCGAACCATTGCGGTTCACTTTGGGCGGTCCGTTGAGATTGTCGGCGTCCTCGATAGACGAGTACCGCGGCACCGACGATTTTCTCGTCCGCGCAGGATATCTCCATCGAATTGCAACACTACCGACGGAACTCGGTGATGGACTCTACCTGAGCGCTGGATATGAGGGGGGCGAGATTTGGTCGCCGGAGCGGCGTGCCTTCCTAAGGCAGGACGGCCTCTTGGGCGTAGTCGCTGCTACGCCACTAGGAGCATTTACCGTAGGAGGAGCAATCGGCGACGCGGGCCGCCGCAAAGTCTTTTTTACCTTCGGACACCTCTTCTAAAATTCGTTTTATTCGAAGCGGACGATCCTTTGAACACAGTGCGCAATCACCTTGCAGGGAGCCGTCCCGTGATCTCGAAAAGCGTTGGTTCGACAACTCGGGAACCGCCATATTCCTTGTTTGTCCGCACGACTCGGGCAGCAGCGGCCTACGCCGCCATCACTCTCTGGACGCTTTGGTCCCTTCTCGCACTCAGTTTCGATTTCGCTTTTCCACGGCTGCGAATTGCAGCGGCCGGTTCATATCTTATTGCCACCCTAGTTATCTTTTATTTCACAAAGCGCAAAGTCCACCGATTGTTTGCTTGCTTTTTTGGCTGGGCGTTGGTTCTGGGATGGTGGCTCACGCTCAAACCGTCGAATGCGGCGCCATGGCAGGCTGATGTCGTCAGACAGGCATCGGTTGATATTTCTGGCACTCATGCGGTCATTCATAACTTTCGACAGTGCGATTACCGCACTGAACTCGACTACAGCTGCGCGTGGTCCGATCGGTATATTGAGCTTGGGCAGATTCGCAGTGTTGACTTATTCATGAATTACTGGGGTTCTCCCTGGATTGCGCATACGATTGTGAGCTTCGACGTGGGAGGCGGCCAGCATGTCGCATTCTCAATCGAAACACGCAAGCGGCCAGGCCAAAGTTACTCTGCTGTCCGAGGCTTCTTCAGGCAATACACACTTATCTCAGTGGTGAGCGACGAGCGTGACCTGGTGCGACTGCGCACCAACTATCGTCAGGGAGAGGATTTGTATCTCTATCACACGCGGGCAACACCTGAGTTTGCTAGATCGCTTTTCTTGAACTATGCCGGCATGACCAACGATCTGTTCAACCGTCCGCAATGGTACAACGCAATCACCCATAACTGCACGACCGAGATTTTCACTTTCAAGACAATGAAGCATCAGCCGCACGACTGGCGAATCCTGCTGAATGGAAAGGCCGACCAAATGGAGTACGAGCAAGGAGAACTCGCAGGCGATCTGCCGTTCGCCGACCTCAAGCAACGCGCCTATATCAACCCCGCCGCTCGCGCCGCGGACAAGGACCCACAGTTTTCAACTAGAATACGGGAAGACCGGGCGGGTTTCTCAAACTCAGTCGAATGAGCGGAAGAAGAACACTGCGGAAGACTTGCGAATCAAATCACTTGACGATTTTGCGGAATACAGAGCAAATATGATCGGCGATCCGTTCGTTGCCGGTGTAGCACTCAACTATGTGGCCAATACCGTTTCGTCCGCCAACATTCTCTAAAGCCGAGCATAAGATCTGCTGCCCTGAAAGGTACGAGTCGAAAAAGAGGCGCACATGAACTACTATCTGCTCCATACAACCTATCCCATTCTTCTCTTGTCCGTATTTGCGCGTCAACTCTGCTTGCCTGTGCCAGCTGTCCTGTTTCTGCTCTCAGGCGGCGCGCTAGCCGGCACGGGACGCCTTAGCTTCACCGGGATTCTGGTTGTCGCAATCCTCGGATGCCTTCTCGGCGATCTGGTCTGGTTCGAGGCCGGCCGCTTGCGCGGCAAGCGGGTTCTGAAACTGCTGTGTGCCTTTGCCCCGGATCCCAGCTACTGCATTCGTCGCTCCCGAACGACCTTTGCCCAGAGGGGGCTCCGCGTGCTTTTGTTTGCCAAGTTCATCCCCGGCCTGGACGGAATCATGCCGCCCCTCGCCGGAATGTCAGGAACGCCGCGGACTCAGTTTCTGGCCTTCGATGCAGGCGGATCGGTTCTGTGGGCGGGGGCTTATATCGGAGCGGGATTCCTCTTTGCGGCGGAACTCGACAAAGCGGCAGGACACATTTCGACTTTCGCCGATGCACTAGTCCTGATTCTTGGGATTCCCCTGGTGTTCTTCTTTGTGGTGAAGTTGATGCGGCTTTTGAAATTGATCCGCGAATTGCGGCCCCTGCACATCACCCCTGCGGAACTGAAGGCTCGGATGGATGCCGGCGCAAAGATCGGCGTGCTTGACCTGTTGCGCTTCGAGGATGATCCAGAGGGTTCTTGCGCAATTCCTGGTGCCGTGCGTGCCGACCCTTCAAAGATGCGGCACAAAACGCGCACCGTGGTGCCAGAGGGCGTCGAGCTGGTTCTTTATTGCAATTCGCAAAATAACTTTGTCACTGCACGGGTGGCTGCTTCTATGCGCAAGACTGGAGTTCCGCGAATACTGATACTGAAAGGTGGCCTGGAAGCTTGGAAGGCAGAGGGTTTTCCATTAGACAAGGATTTTGCCGACCCCATCCTGGAGTTGAAACGCCTTGGTGTTGAGATGTTCCCACCACCGTGGACCGCCTCCGATGAGCAGATCGTGCCCACGCTAGGCTAGTGCCATAGAATTGCATCAGTAGCCAAACAATGGACAATGTGCCCGTACCAGCAGTTGAAACGGTGGTGAAGCGTTACGAAGCGCTGTTGCGCATGTCAGCGTCTCAGACTCTGCAAACTCCGCAAGACATAGCGCAAAAACTGGCGAACGAACTCCATTCCCTGCTTGATTTCGACTTCTTCGAAGTACTCGTCTTCGGGCAGAACACGTGCGAGGTGCTCTGGCGCTGCATGGACATGGACCAACGGCCGTGGCTGGATGCGCGCATGGAAGAGACTCCTGCCTGGTGGGTGCACCAGAACCAGCAGCGGCTCACCATCGCCGATTGGGATGTGGATGATCGCTTCTTGTGGCTGCGGGATGGGCTGCGAGAGAGCGGGATCGAGGCTCGCTCAATTTGCACACTTCCGCTTGCCACGCCGCAACGCCGCCTGGGGGTGCTCTTTGTCGCCAACCGAACCCTCCAGGAATATTCCGAAGAAGAGATTAGCTTCCTTTCGTTTTTGGCGGATTGACTGGCGTTCGCTCTGGGCAATGCGTTCAATTACGAGGCGTCCTGCCGGGCACAAGCGGAACTGGAACTCCAGAATTCCCACCAGAAACTCCTGCTGGAGTTGACCAATCAGGTGGCATCCAATCTCGATTTGCGCGAACTACTGAGGGCGATCTCGGCAAGCGTTCGCCAAACGATGGGTTGCGATCTTGCTGGGGTGTCCTTGCTCGATTCTACAAGCAGTGAATTCCAAATCTATGCCATCGATTCCCCAGATAGCCGTGGTTTTCTTCAAGAAGAAACTACCTCGCCTATTGAGGGACCCGTAGCCATAGCTCTCGAAACGCTTCGACCGGTTATCATGAACAGTTTTAGCCAGGCTGAGCCGGAGTCAACGATGTACCAGCGGGCTGTTGCCGAAGGGATCAAGTCAACCTGTCTGGTTCCGCTGGTCAGTCGGGGTCGAGCGCTTGGTATCCTCGCGCTTGGCCGTAGGATAGAGGACCTATTCAAAGAAGAGGATGCCGAGTTTCTCATGCAGGTTGCGGGACAACTCGCGCTCGCCATCGAAAATGCGCTTGCCTATCGCGTGATCGCGGATTTGAAAGACAAGCTCGCGCAGGAAAAGCTGTATCTCGAAGAAGAGATTCGCAGCGACAAGAACTTCCAGCAGATTATCGGCAAGAGCACGCCGCTGCGGCACGTGCTGGAAATGGTGGAGACGGTCGCGCCGACCGATTCGACCGCGCTGCTGCTGGGCGAAACCGGAACGGGGAAGGAGTTGATCGCCCGCGCCATCCACGATCACAGCAAGCGCAAAGACCGCACGTTCGTTCGCATCAACTGCGCCGCGATTCCGACCGGGCTGCTTGAGAGCGAATTGTTCGGGCATGAGAGCCTCTTGCAAAATTCCAGCTTTAACCATATTTAAGTGTGGGAATTCAGAACATTAGAATAGGGTTACGAGACCAAACTTAATGTAAAGGAACCCCACATTATGCAGCTTACCCT
>Ga0224530_1000284_pt1 | contig 35426 bp, 26 predicted proteins | sample CBST75metaG_FD_179873 | JGI IMG/M metagenome (GOLD analysis project Ga0224530, IMG submission 179873) | Peat soil microbial communities from Stordalen Mire, Sweden - C.B.S.T75 | ecosystem: Environmental > Terrestrial > Soil > Wetlands > Peat | place: Sweden: Norrbotten County, Stordalen Mire...
GCCCTGTGGCAAGGGAGCCTCACCCGTCACCCGTCCCAGCGCCGCCTTCAGCACGCCCTGGACGGTCGCTTTGCCCGGCTGTACCTGCCAGCCACGAAAATCTGTCCCGTCGTAGGCGATGGTCAGCTTCCATGTTTGCAGCGCCGGCGCGGATTGAATCTCTTCGGTCATGGGAAAAGGTGTTGTCAACAGGGTACCCGACTCCGCTCGCTGGAACGAATCGCAGCCTACAGTGGGATATACTCAATCTTCCGCACTCATTGGCTTTTGAGCCACCATCTACCATAGTGAGTGGAACCGGGAAATCATGTTCCTGGAACGAAAACCGGGCTGCGCGCGTATTGCCGAGTAAGCGCAATGCCGTGCGTCGGGCTGAAAACGAGGAATCGGCTGGAAAATCACAAAGTTGCGTCCGGAGAGGCTCTCCGGGCGTCTTGAAGAATGGCACCCCACATGCCTCAGCAATCAGTGGAGAGGAATCATGCATTTGTTTGGTACAAGTGTGTTTGAGCAGCAGGAAAAGACTGCACGCACCAATTGCGGAGAGGCAGGCAATCGCCTGCGCGCCATCGCGGCCGTCATGCTGACATTGACGGCGGGAGTGCCTTCAGGATTTGCCCAACAGGCTGCAGTCCCAGTTGCGGACAAAGCAGCGTCCGAGTTGCCCTCGGCTCCGGCCCCGGTACTCACCGAGCCGCTGAACCTTCGTCCGTCCGCGCACGACTTTTCTCAGCCCGCCGGCCGCCTTCGTGGCAACCCCATTGGCCCTTACCGCCCCACTACCATCGCCAAGGGAAGTTTTGTGAACTCCGTGCGTCTGGGCGACATGGTCAAGGATGGCAAGATCTATCTGAGCCTCTCCGACGCCATCGCACTGGCCATTGAGAACAACTACGACATCGCCATTGCCCGCTATAACCTGGACATTGCCGACACGGATTTGCTTCTCACGCGCACCGGGTCGTCGCCGCGTGGCGTGAACACCGGCGTAGTTACAGGTACACAGGGCGGCACCACCTCGACGCTGACCACTGGCGGCGGGCCCGGCGGCACCAGCGGTGGCTCGGGCGGCGCGGCATCCGGCTCTTCAGGCTTGGTCCTTTCCACCTCCGGCGCTGGACCCACCCCCGAAGCCTTTGATCCCAGCGTTACTGCTGCCATCCAGTACGATCGGCAGAGTTCGCCCTCCAGCAGTTTCTTCACCGGAGGCACCAGCACCACCAAGACCTACAACTTCACCTACAACCAGGGCTTCGAGACCGGCACTGCCTTTCAGTTTGGCTGGAACAACACCGCAGCCAACTCGACCAACGCCGTAACCGAATTCAGCCCGCAGTACAATTCCAGCTTCACGGCCAAGGTCACGCAGCACTTGTTGCAGGGCGCCGGCATCTGGGTCAACAAGCGCTTTATCTATCAGGCTCTGAATGACCGCCGCATCACCGATTCCTCCTTCCGTCAGCAGATTCTCTACACCGTCAACCAGGTGGAGAGCATCTATTGGGGGCTGGTCAGCTCCTACGAGGATGTGCAGGCCAAGGAGCACCAACTGGAACAGAGCACCAAGCTGGCCGCAGACAATCGCAAGCAGTTGGAGATCGGCACCCTGGCTCCGCTCGATGTGGTCAACTCGGACTCCGCTGTGGCCACCGACAAACAGGCCCTCATCAGTTCGCAGAGCAATTTGAACTACCAGCAGCAGATCATCAAGCAGGCCATCGCCCGCAACCTCAACGATCCGGCACTGGTGGCTGCGGCAGTGATCCCCACCGATCGCGTCAGCCTTGAAGTTCTTCCCGAGGAGACTCAGCCTATTGAGGATCTGGTCAAGGAGGCCTTCCAGCAGCGTCCGGAACTCGAACAGGCCGTTCTTCAGTTGAAGAACAACGACATCACTCTGCGCGGGGCGCGCAACGCTCTGCTGCCAATCGTGGACGTCTTCGGGTATTACGGCGGCTCAGGCGTCGCAGGCACCACCAATCCCAATTTGAATTGCAGCTTCTATGCCAACGTCTGCCCGCCCAGCACCGGAGGCTTTGGAACCGCCCTCAGCGACACCTATAACAACTCCTCTCCGGATAAGGGATTTGGCTTTAATGTGCAGATTCCCATCCGCAACCGCGCTGCGCAAGCCGTTCAGGCCCGCTCGCTCATCGAGTACCGCCAAGAGGAACTTCGCCTGGCGCAGCTCTACGTCCAGATTCGGATGCAGGTGGTGAATGCTCAATTTGCGCTCACCAACGACCGGGCCCAGGTGAATGCCTCCGTCGCCGCCGAGGATTATGCCAAGCAGAGCCTCGACTCGGAAGTGAAGAAGCTGCGCCTGGGAGCTTCGACGACCGCCAACGTGCTGCTGCAGGAACGCAACCTGGCGATCGCGGAGAACAACCTGATCGCCGCCAACGCCGCCTACGCCAGGGATCGCGCCGGCCTTTACCAGACGCTGGCCAGCACACTGCAGCACTACGGCATCAACCTGAACGAAGCCGCAACTGGCGACGTGAAGGCCGCGCCGATCGTGCCGGGACTCACTCCAGCCAAGAAGGGCAATGAGCCGACCACAGTGCCGCCTTCTAGCCGGTAGTTTTGCAAACGTCGGGTTTTCCGCATTGACTTGACGAACGAACACGCACGCAAGGCCCGGCTACCCGCCGGGCCTTGCCGCATTCCGGGTCAAGAACTGAATCGGAACTTTCCGGCGTATTGGAGCGGAACGAGAGTAGCTGTACCCGGGAAGCAACTCGGCCAAGTAGCTTTTTCCTCAAGCAATAGCCACCTCGGAGACTCTTTTTGAAGGCCACGTTGACTCTGGTTTCGCTCCGGAAAACAAAGTCTTCGTCGCCAGCAGATTGTTTGCAGATCATTGTCCCCACTCCGCGCACAATCGAGATAAGCGGTTCCAGATGTCAGGGACAGGACCTTTCCGTGACGGCTCGGCGAGTACACATTTTTCGAGAATAGATTCACTTTATCTTCGCTTTTTATTTTATAAATAACTGAAATAAAATGGCTTACTAAATATGAATTGAAAGATTTCCACAGCAAAAACGCTCGGAAAGCAGGGTTTTTTGGGCCGAAATGAGGCAAAAACGGGGAAAATGGCCTGCTTTTTAGGCAAGCTCAGCGGAAACTCTGCCCCTTGGCAAAGCCGAAGGCAACCTGCGTTTCTGCCCATCTGTCCCCTTTGTGACGTGAAACTCCACCCAGCAGAGGTGCTTCACGGGTGCAGCAACTGTGGATGAGCAATGGGATCGTCCGTCGAGTGATTTGCGTCACAGTATACTGTCTATTGCGCCCTTAAGGTGAAGAACGAAATGTATTTGCTTTGGCTCCGAGTTGCGGCAATCCTTTACGCGGCTGCTTCTGTCGCCGTCTTCCCGGCCGTTCTCTACGGGATGCTCCGATGGCGCAAAACCTGCGTTCATCTGGCTGGGCTGGGGCTCTTCTTCCATTTCGTTTCCGTTGTGGAGATGCTCGTCCAGGCGCATCGCTGGATGCCTGTCGGCGTCCGCGAGGTGGAGTCGATCCTCGGGCTGGCCGTGGTCGCACTCTTCTTTGTCGTTTGGTGGAAGTTCGACGCCATTTCGCTCGGAGTCTTTGCGTTACCCATCACATTCTTTGTTGTTTTCGTCCCCGCGCTGGGGCCGGATCGTTATGTGTTTCCCTCCAACGGCGTACGGATGAGTTGGCTGGTGGCCCACATTGCCGCCCTGCTTGCCGCCTATGCAGCTCTCGGGTTCAGTCTGCTGGCGTCCGTTCTCTATCTGCTTCAGGAACGCCGTCTCAAGAGCAAGCGCAAGGCCGGAGGCAACTCGTCGTGGTTCTCCCTCGATTGGCTGCCCCCGCTGGACACGCTCGAGCGCATTGCGCACGCTACGCTGGAATTCGGATTTCCGTGCATGACCGTAGGCCTTCTGATCGGAGCGGTCCTGGTGCAGGAATCGTCACTCGGCGCGGCTTACTTCTACGATCCCAAGGTTGTCGCTTCGTTCGTCCTGTGGGCCATCTATGTCGCTCTGCTCTTCGTGCGCCGCACGGCTGGCCTGCGCGGGCGCAGAGCCGCTTATCTCTCCGGCGCCGTTTTCCTGGTGATGCTGGCAGTGCTGATGGCCAATGTCATCAGCCAGGTACACAGGTACGGTCCTCAATGACACTGGCGCTCATCGGAGTGAATCACAAGACCGCCCCCATTGAGGTTCGCGAGCGGATCGCCATTTCTCGCGACGATCTGCCGGAGACCACCCGAGCGCTGGCCGCACGGCCCGGTGTCGCGGAGTGCATGATTGTCTCCACCTGCAATCGTGTTGAGATCCTGGCCGCTGTCGAGGGCGACGATGTGGAACTCGCCGGCTTTTTGTCGGAGCATTTCGGTCTTGATCCGGCAGTGATCGGCCCGCATCTTTACGAATACAAGGACCAGGAGGCGGTGCGGCACCTGTTCCGCGTGGCCGCCAGCCTGGATTCGATGGTGGTCGGCGAGCCGCAGATTCTTGGGCAGGTCAAGGAAGCATTTGCCGTTGCGCGCGCCGCGGGAACCGTGGCCGGCCAGCTTGAGCATCTGTTGCAAAGCACCTTTGCCGCCGCAAAAAAAGTTCGTACGGAGACAGAAATCGGTTCCAATTCGGTCTCCATTGCTTCAGTGGCTGTCGAATTGGCGCGCAAGATCTTCGGTTCGCTCCAGGGCCGCACCGTTTTTCTGGTGGGTGCGGGCAAAATGAGCGAACTGGCTGCGCGCCATCTGGTCCAGCAGGGCGCAGGCAAAATCCTCGTGACCAACCGGACGCTGGAGCGCGCGCGACGCATGGCAGAGGCGTTTCAGGGCCAGCTCAGTCCACAGATTGTCCCGTTTAACGAGATCTACGAAGCGGCCAGCCAGGCAGACATCGTCATCAGTTCAACCGGCGCGCCGCATCCCATCTTCCGCCGCGAACACGGTCAGACTTTTCTTCAGCGTCGCCGCAACCGTCCCATGTTTTTTATCGACATTGCTGTGCCCCGCGACGTGGACCCGGCCATGGGCAAGCTGGAAGGCATCTTCGTTTACGACATCGACGACTTGCAGCAAGTGGCCGCTGACCACATGGCAGAGCGCGGCCGCGAAGCCGGCGATGCCGAAGCGCTGATTGCCGGCGAGGTCGAGCGTTTTGACCAGAAGCAGCGCACCGTCAACGTGGCCCCCGCCATTGTGGCGCTGCAACAGCAGGCCGAGGAGATTCGCCAGGCAGAACTGAAACGCGCACACGCCAGGCTGGGTTCGCTCAGTGCAGAGCAGGTGGCGGCGGTGGAAGCGCTCACCCGGGGCCTGGTCAACAAATTCCTCCACCCACCGATGCAGGCTCTGAAGCAGGCCGCCCGCGAAAACGATGCCGTCCGGCTGGAGACGCTCTGCGAAACGTGGTCGCTGCCTGCGAACGGCGCTCGTGAGTTGGATCCGGAGGGCGTAGGGGAGGGCAGTGAAACGAAGGCGACGAATTCTGAAAAGGCTGAGGGCGTACACATGAGCCAGACCAGCGGGACGGACCGCGAATGAATCTGCACATTGGAAGTCGCGGCTCGCAACTGGCCTTGTGGCAGGCGAACCACATTGCTGAACTGCTGCGGGGGCAGGGGCATGCCGTCGAGATCGAGATCATCAAGACCACCGGAGACCGGCTGCAGGAAGTCACCTTTGCTCAGGTCGGCTCTAAGGGAATGTTCACCAAGGAAATCGAGGAGGCGCTGGCCGAAGGCCGCATCGACCTGGCTGTCCACTCGCTGAAGGACCTGCCCACCGAGTTGCCGGAACCCTTCGCGTTGGCAGCCACGCCGCCCAGGGTCGATCCCAGGGACGTGTTTGTCTCGGTGCATCATGCGAATCTGGGGGCACTGCCGCTGGGCGCGCGCGTGGGAACCAGCAGCCAGAGGCGGAGAGCGCAGTTGAAAGCTTTGCGGCCGGACATCAAAGCCCTGGAGTTTCGCGGCAATGTGGACACGCGGCTGCGCAAGCTGGCCGAGGGACAGGTGGAGGCGATTTTGCTGGCCGCGGCTGGACTGGATCGTCTGGAAAAGACCGAGTGGGTTCGCGAACGTCTGGAACTGAAGGATTTTTGTCCGGCAGCAGGACAGGGCGCACTGGGAATCGAGACCCGGAAGGACGATGCGGCGACGATGGCTGCGGTTGCGTTCCTGGACGATGCGGCGACGCGTTTTGCTGTCACCGCCGAACGGGCGGCGCTGGCTGCGTTGGGCGGCGGCTGCCAGGTTCCCATCGGGATTCACTGCCGGACTTCGAAAGAAGAGGGCGGCGAGCCTTGGTGGGAGATTTTCGGCGTCGTCGCTGCCCCTGAAAGCGGCTTGGCCTTTCGCGTCCACCACCGTGTGCCGCAAGCCGGCGCGGATGCAGAGGCGCTCGGACGGCTGGTCGCGCAGAAGCTGATTGAGGCGGGAGCGGGTCCGTTGTTGGAGGCTGTGGCAGGAGGCTCGCGGTGAGTGCGCTGCCTTTGGCAGGAAAGCGGGTGCTGGTGACCCGCGCTTTGCAGCAGGCAGGAAAACTCAGCGAAGGGCTGCGCGCGCTGGGCGCAGTGCCCGTCGAGGTTCCTGTGCTGGAGATTCGTCCGCCGGCCAGTTTTGCAGCGCTGGATCGAGCCCTGCGAGAGCTCGATAGCTATGATTGGCTGATTCTGACCAGCGCCAACACGGTGCGGGCACTGGGCGAGCGGGCGACGGCGCTAGGGTTGCGACTTGCTCCAGCGGCTTCGTTGAAGGTGGCCGCGGTGGGAGGAGCGACGGCGGAAGCGGCGCGCAAGGCCGGGCTGCGGATTGCTCTTTTCCCTGAATCGTACGTGGCCGAGAGTCTGCTCCAGGGATTGAGCGGCCAGGTGGATGGCAAGAGAGTCCTTTTGGCGCGGGCGGCGGTGGCCCGGGATGTAATTCCCGATACCTTGCGTGGCGCGGGCGCTCAAGTCGATGTGGTGGACGCGTACCGGAACGTGCTGCCGGAGGCCGCGGCGGAGCACCTTCGCGAGGCTCTCGCGGAAGGAATCCATGCGGCCACCTTCACCAGTTCATCGAGCGCCACGCACCTGGCGGAGGCGGCGCGTGCGGCTGCCGTGGATTGGCCATTTGCGGGAGTCCCGGCGGTCTCGATCGGACCGATTACCAGCCAGACGCTGCGGGAATTGGGTTGGGAACCCGCTGCCGAAGCAGTTTCCTTCAACATCCCAGGGTTGATTGAGGCCGTGGTCCGGGTTTTGCGCCCGTAGACTCCGCTCAGGTTCCTCAAGCCGCGCGATTCCTCTACGAACGCCAGGTTTTGTCTTCGGATTGACAGAGCTGTTCGAGGTTGCAGCGGTCGCACTTGGGTTTGCGGGCGTCGCAAACCTGGCGTCCATGATGGATGAGCTGGTGGGAGAAGGCGATCCAGCGGCTCTGCGGCAAAATCCGCATCAACTCCTGCTCAACTTTCTGCGGCGTGTCGCCTTTGGCGAGACCGAGGCGACGGGCGATGCGGAAGACGTGCGTGTCCACCACCACTCCCTCGGCCTTGCCGAAACAGACGCCGAGAACGACGTTGGCCGTTTTGCGCGCAGCGCCCGGAATGGTGATGAGTTCCGCGAGCGTTTGCGGAACTTGGTTCTTGAATTCTGAGACGATCTTGCGGGCCGCGCCCTGAATGGATTTGGCCTTGTTGTGGTAGAAGCCGGTGGTACGAATCAGCTCTTCCAACTCGGGAAGCGTGGCCTTGGCCATCGCGTGCGGAGTGGGAAAGCGGCGAAATAACTCCGGAGTGACCATGTTGACCCGTACGTCGGTGCATTGCGCGGAGAGGATGGTCGCCACTAACAGCTCCCACGGTGAGTTGTGGGTCAGGGCGCACTCGACGGCGGGATACGCCTCGTCCAGGCCCTTCAAAATGGCGGCAATGCGGTCAGGAGCGAGCGGGCCGCGCACTGTGCGCCGGGGAGGTTTGCGCTTCGCAATGGAGACGAGTGCGGCCGCGGACGCCCGCACCACAGCCGAATTCGGGACCGGCGCTGCTACATCGTCTCTTCTGCGACCACGCGTTCTCGGCACTAGAGGCTCCCGGCAAGCCAGGCGGTCAGCTTCTCGATGGGCAGACGGAGCGCGATGAAGAACTGGCCGAAGAGGGCATAGACTGCGCTGACTTCGTCGAAGCGCATCTCGTAGATGAGCTTCTTGAAGACCACGGGGTCTTCGGCGAAGAGGTCGACGCCCCACTCCCAATCGTCGTAGCCGATGGAGCCGGAGATGATCTGCTTGACGCGGTCGCCGTAACGTCGGCCGATGAGGCCGTGCTCGTGCATCATGCTCTGGCGCTCGGAGAATGGCACGGTGTACCAGTTCACTTTTTCGCCGCGCTTGCGGTCCATGGGGTAGAAGCAGAGGTATTTGGCCTCGGGGATGGCGGGGAAGAGGCGCGGGGCCATGGCGCCGGATTGGCGTTCAAGCGTGGCAGTGACTTCCGCCTGCCACTCGGGGGAGAACGTCTCCAGGCCCTCGGCCGAGGCTGCTTCATAGGTCTTCCGGCTGGACTCGTAGAGGCCGAGTTCGACCACGGAAACATAAGAGTGGGTGAGGGTGAGGTAGTCGTAGAGGCTGGTTTGGGCCAGATCGAGTTCGACCTGGTTGAGGGCTTCAAGCGAGTCGCGGAAGTGGACCAGGATCAGGTCGCCCTTGTGGCCGAGCTGAGAAAAGAGAGCGGAGCGGGCCGGGGCGCCGGGGGCAGCGCACTCCAGAGTTTTGAGCGCCTGGATGGCTTCGGCGGCGATGCGCTCGCGGTCGGCGGATGGGGTAGCGCGCCAGGCCTTCCAATCGAAGCGGAAGAACTGGTGCAGCAGGCTGGAGCCTTCAAGGGTAAGGGGAACAGGGGGGAATTCAGGCAACGGAGCACCTCAAGTCTTGCTTCAATGCACCCTCATGGTAACAAAACGTGGGGGCAGAGAGGGTTGGGCGGCGGCGAGGCTTGGCCCTATATACTGAATGCGCCCATGAGCGAAAGAATACTTGCTTTCATTGTTCAATTTGTCACCCATGCAATCGGGGTTGGCGGTTACGCCGGCATCACTGCGCTGATGGGAATCGAGTCGGCATGCATCCCGCTGCCCTCGGAAGTGATCATGCCGTTTGCCGGCTACCTGGTCTACAAGGGAGAGTTCAGCCTCTTCTGGGCCGCGACGGCGGGAGCCATCGGCTGCAACCTGGGGTCGGTGATTGCCTACTGGATTGGCGCCAAAGGGGGCCGTCCGCTGGTGGAGCGGTACGGGAAGTGGGTGCTGATGAGCCACCACGACCTGGACCGGATGACGGACTTCTTTACGAAGTACGGCGCGATCACGGTAATGCTGGGACGTTTGCTTCCGGTGGTGCGGACGTTCATCGCGTTTCCGGCGGGCATCGCCAAGATGCCGCAATGGCGATTTCACATCTACACATTCGTGGGCTCCTGGCCGTGGTGCTTCGTGCTGGCCTATGCGGGCATGAAGCTGGGCGAAGCGTGGCACACGGATCCCCGGTTCTATGCGGCTTTCCACCGTTTCCACCTGGGCGTTGAGATTGCGCTGCTGGCTGGAATCGTGTGGTTTGTCTGGTCGCACCTGAACCGGATCAAGCAAACAAAGACAGCCTGAAGCGGCCGGAAGAGCCCGAGGTGGCCGGCGGAGCGTACACTGTTGCGTCTGCCGGAGAACGATTTGAACGGACAGTCAACCGGTAGTCAACAAATGATGGTTAGGAGAAACGATGGGAATTGAAGAGCAAGGTGGCCAGAAGACCGCCGGAACGTCGACAATTGCGCCCGCGAAGGGCAAACTGGGCGTGATGGTCGTTGGCCTGGGCGCCGTAGCCACCACGTTTATCGCCGGAGTGGAAGCAGTCCGGAAGGGATTGGCCAAGCCGATCGGTTCGCTGACGCAGATGGGCACCATCCGCCTGGGCAAGCGCACCGACAACACGTCGCCGCTGATCAAGGACTTTGCTCCGCTGGCGAACCTGAACGACATTGTGTTCACGGGCTGGGACATTTTCGACGACAACGTCTATGAAGCCGCGGCCCACGCCGAGGTGCTGGATAAGGAAATGCTGGGGCAGTTGAAGCCCTACCTGGAGACGATCAAGCCTCTGCCGGCGGTCTTCGACCAGTACTACGTGAAGCGCCTGAACGGTACGCACATCAAGAAGGGCAAGAACAAGCGCGATCTGGCCAACCAGTTGATTGCCGACATCCAGGCCTTCAAGAAGACCGTGGACCGCGTGGTGATCATCTGGTGCGCTTCGACCGAGATCTTCATCAAGCCCACGGCGGTGCACGAGACCATCGAAAGCTTCGAGAAGGGCATGGAGAACGACGACATCGCCATTGCGCCCTCGCAGCTCTATGCTTATGCGGCGATGAGCGAAGGCGTGCCCTTTGCCAACGGAGCGCCGAACCTGACGGTGGACTTCCCGGCCATGGTGGAACTGTCAAAGAAGAATGCTGCGCCGATTTGCGGCAAGGACTTCAAGACCGGCCAGACCATGATGAAGACAGTGCTGGCGCCGGCTTTCAAGGCGCGCATGCTGGGCGTCTCCGGCTGGTTCTCCACTAACATTCTGGGCAACCGCGACGGCGAAGTGCTGGACGATCCCGAGAGTTTCAAGACCAAGGAAGAATCGAAGCTGGGCTCGCTGGACTACATCTTCCAGCCCGAGCTTTACCCGGATCTCTACAAGGATCTTTACCACAAGATTCGCATCAACTACTATCCTCCGCGCGGCGACAAAAAAGAGGCGTGGGACAACATCGACATCTTCGGTTGGCTGGGCTATCCGATGCAGATCAAGGTGAACTTTCTGTGCCGCGATTCGATTCTGGCCGCGCCCATCGCGCTGGACCTGGTGCTGTTCATGGACCTGGCCAAGCGGACACCTTCGCTGCGCTCAATCGGCATTCAGGAGTGGCTGAGCTTCTATCTGAAGTCGCCGCAGAGCGCTCCGGGACTTTATCCGGAGCACGATCTGTTCATTCAGTCGATGAAGCTGAAGAACACGCTGCGTCACATCATGGGCCAGGACCTGATCACCCACCTGGGCCTGGAATACTACGACTAGGCACCACCTGCGGTGGGGCCAATCGCCTCCCGGTGGTCGGCAAAAGCAACAGCAAAAGCAAACGCAAGAGCCTCATCCGAAAGGGTGGGGCTTTTGCGTTTCTAGAGTTAGCTATAGGTTCTTCGGCGGGCGCGTAGGAACTCATGTTGGCGCGCAAAAAGCGGTTGTTCCGGAGAGCGGGCTTGTGGGTAGCATGAATGTCGTCTTCGTGCTACTCTAGTTCTTGATCATCGAGAGCTGTGTGTTGAGGCTGGAGCGCGCATGGGCGTGTTGAGCAGAATCGGTATCGCGCTGGATTCAGAACTGTTGAAGCGGTTCGACCGCTCAATTGGACAGCGCGGCTATACCAACCGGTCGGAGGCGTTTCGGGATCTGATTCGCGACCGGCTGGTAACCGAGCAGACCGCGGCCCCGAATGCGACGGTGGTGGGCACCGTGACGCTGATTTACGACCACCATGCCTGCGGAGTGAGCGAGAAGCTGACGGAACTCCAACATGCGCACCATGAACTGGTGGTTTCCACCAGCCACGCACATCTGGACCACGAGTCCTGTTTGGAAGTGCTGATCGTGCACGGCAAGTCGGTGCAAGTGGAGCAGTTTGCCGACCGGCTGATCGGGCTGAAGGGCGTGCAGCACGGGCGTCTGGTGATGACCGTTCCGGCGCATGCTCTGGAACACACGCACGAGAACGGACAGAAGCACACTCACAAGAAGTGAAGCGCAGAGAAACCACACACGAGCAAGGACCATGGCACCGAGTAGCACGAAATCAAAAATAGTAGCACTGCTTCTGGGAGCTTTTTCCGGGATGGCCGCAATGGCGCAATCCGGCGCCAGTTGCTCGGGCACGGTGCTGGACCCGGCGGGACGGCCGGTTGCCGGAGCGAGGGTCGAAATGGATTCCCGATCGGGGGTGCGGCTGCTTGCTACATCGGGAAGCGATGGCGGTTTCAAGATGGATTTGCCCGAGTGGGGCGCCTACACGGTGCGGGTCGCGGCAAAGGGGTTCAGCTCCATCGCGCGCGAGGCAGATTTGAGCGCGGCGACGACGGAACTGAAGTTGCGGCTGGAAGAAGTAGCCGGGGCTGCGGAGGAGGTGATCGTGTTGGCGAACGTGAGCGATATCGCGATGGCCTCTCCCGATCCTTCAGAGAAGGTGCTGGTGCGCGAGGAGTTGCTGGACGCCAATCCGGGGCGGCCGGGAGCGCCGATTTCGATTCCCGGAATGCCCATCGAGACTGCGGCAGGAGGCATCAAGGCGCCGCAATATTTTGTACCCGGCGTGGCTGGGGACCACGGCGAGCCGATTGCGCAGTACATCGCGGTGGGCGGCTACCTGGTGCCGAACAACCTTTCGGCCAACGCGCACGGCAACGGTTACGCGGACCCGAATATTTATGTCTCTGGCGCGCTGGGCAGCGTGGGGACCGACGGCGGCGCGTACAACGTGCTGGAAGGCAATCATGCGCTGAACATGGCGGCGACCTATAGCCTGTGTCCACGCTTGCAGAGCTTCCTGACGTTGACCGGCGACGATCGCGATGCGGATTTGACGGCTGGAATTGCGCCCTCGGACGCGACGAAAAGGGAGTGGGTGACCGTTGAAGCCAACTACGGCAACGGCTTGATGCGGACGCTCGAGCACAGGCAGCAGTACAAGTGGAATGCAATGCGGGTATGGGATCCGGACAAGCACGAGATCACGCTGTTCAGCGCCGGATACTACGGAAAATCGCACGAGGGAAACCTGGTTCCCATCGGATTTGGCGTCGAAGTGAACGATACGCTCGACCCGCGCCAGCAGGACCAGACGCACACTACGATCATGGCTGCGGACGACCGCTGGAAGGCCGGGTTGAAGGACGAGCTGGCCTTCTCAGGATTCTTTCGCACCTACAACCTGGGGCTGTTTTCAAACTTCGGCGAGGGGCTGATCCGGCAGAGCGAGTTCCGCACCGTGGAAGGCGCGGAGGCGCGCGAGACGCACACGTTTAGGCCGTCAACAAAGGGCCTGGGGCTGGAGGCGATGGCTGGCCTGGTCTACAACGAAGACGATCTGCACAACGACAATCTGGACCACTTTCTCTCTCCCAATTCATCGTCGTTCGGCGCGTTTGTGAAGGTGTTGGCCAATAACGTCACCATCCGCGAGGTGGCTCCCTACGTGGCCCTGCACGGCGATCTGGGCAAGCATCTACGCTTTTATGCGGGGCTGCGCGAAGAGCGGATCGAGATGAAGAATGCGGACGAGTTGAAGCCTGCCGATTCCTTTGACGAGTGGAAGGGATTTGCGGAACCCAAGGCAACTGTGACGTGGTCTCCAGGGGCAGGTCCGGCACGGTGGCTTCCTTCGGCTTCGTTCAGTGTCGGGCAGGCGTTTTTCACCGAAGATCCGCGCATCGGCGTGGCGGGCGCCGACGCTGCTTCCGGAGCGGCAGCGCTGGCGAATCCATTCGAACGCTCGCATAGCGAGCAACTGGTGCTGGAGAAAGAAATTGCTGCAACCGATGTGCGCGTCACGATGGGCCGGACGACGACCACGGCGACCCTGGCCAAGATCGATGCGGACGACGGATTGGCAGAGGATCTGGGACCGGGCACGCTGAAGTTCTTGACCGTGAGCCTGCGCCATCCATTCAGTAGCTATGGGACTCTGCAGGCGATCTTCTCCAAGGCCGACGCGCGGCTGGTTCCCACGGCCACGACTCCCGGGGAGATCACGCCGGAGGCGCCGCGCACCATCTTCGATGCGCTTTCGACACTGGACCGGCTGCCCCTGGGCCTGCACGCGCGCGGCGAGTACGAATATGTGGGGCACAAGTTTCTGGATGTGGGCAATGCGCAGCACCCGGGCAACTACGAGGCCATTCCGGTGAACGAAACGCGGCTGGCGGTGGTGCGTCCGTTTTTGAACGGCCGACTGGAACTGGGCGCGAACGGAATGCTGGCGCGCGGCTACACGGGCCAGACCACCGAGACGATGAATCCGGGCTGGAGGCTGGGGCAGACGCCCTACTGTGCGCCGGGATCGGGCCCGAGCGGCCAGGACAACGACTTCGCATGCGGCACCAACGAGATGAGCGTCGGCATACGGATGGTGTCGTGGGTGGGCGGCTCGGTCTCTTGGCGGTTCGGTGGAGAAAAGTGACGCGTTGCAGAGGAACGGCGGAGCGCGATTGTCTTGGTGCACTGCCGCAAGAGTCAAACACTTCAACCGGCGAATTTGCCACGAGTAGAAAGAAACGATGAAACTGAAGCTCCACACGCTGTTCAACGATGCCGGAAGCAATCTGCGCGGCAAGGTGGCGGGGATTTATCTCCTGCTGCTGATTTTTAATGCGGGCGCATGGCTTTGGGCTGTTCTGGCCTTTCGGCATTACCCGCTGCTGCTGGGAACGGCGTTTCTGGCGTATAGCTTTGGCCTGCGTCATGCGGTAGACGCCGACCACATCGCGGCAATCGACAACGTGACGCGAAAGCTGATGCAGGAAGGCAAGCGGCCGGTTGCGGTGGGGCTGATGTTCTCGCTGGGTCACTCGACCGTGGTGGTGCTGGGATCGCTGGCAATTGCGGCAACTGCGCTGTTGCTGCAGCAGCGCGTCGACCACTTTCGCAGTATCGGTGGGCTGATCGGGACGCTGGTCTCAGCCGTCTTTCTGCTGGGCATTGCGATGGCGAACTTGATCATTCTGCGCTCGGTCTGCGCGACCTTTGCGCGGGTCCGGCGCGGCGAGCCCTACGAAGACGAGGACCTGGATCTGCTGCTGGCGAACCGCGGCTTTCTGGCGCGCATCTTCCGACCCATTTTTGCCATGATCCGGCGCAGTTGGCACATGTATCCGCTGGGTGTTTTATTCGGGTTGGGATTCGATACGGCGACCGAGATCGGGCTGCTGGGAATTTCCGCCGCGGAAGCTTCACGCGGATTGCCGCTGGTCTCGATTCTGGTTTTTCCGGCACTGTTCGCGGCAGGTATGTCGCTGATCGACACTACCGACAATGTGCTCATGCTGGGCGCGTATGGATGGGCTTACGTGAAGCCGATCCGGAAGCTCTACTACAACATCACGATCACGTCGGTCTCGGTTCTGGTGGCGCTGATCGTGGGCGGCATCGAGGCCCTGGGCCTGTTGGGCGCGCAACTGCATCTGCAGGGCAGCTTCTGGACGCTGGTGGGAAGGCTCAACAGTCATTTCGGCGTGCTGGGCTATTGCATCATCGGAATCTTTGCGCTGAGCTGGATCGTCTCCATTGCGATCTACAAGCTGAAACGATTTGAGGAACTGGAACTGGAGACGGAAGTTTGAGCCAGCTACTTTGAGTTTGCTCCCGAGTTTTGGGCGGCAGGGTTCATGAGGGCGGGCAGGGTTCCGCGGGGGAATGCCGAGGACTGGCGCACCACCAAGCGGGTGGGAATGCGCCATTCGGTCTTGGCGGCCAAAGGGTGGTCGCGCTCGATGCCGGCGCGCAGCGCTTCAACTGCGGCGGTCGCCAGGTCCATGCAAGACATTTGCACGGTGGTCAGAGGCGGCAGCATGAACTGGGCCAGGTGAATGTCGTCAAATCCGACCACGGAGATGTCGCCGGGGACTTTGAACGTGGTGCGATAGAGGCCATGAAGGACGCCGATGGCGGTCAGGTCGTTGGAACACATGACGGCGGTGGGCAGGTCGGCCAGCGCAATCAGGCGCTCCATCGCCGTGATGCCGCCCTCCATGGTATGACTGCCCTCGACAAGATTTTCGGGCGGGACGGTGAGGCCGAGTTCGGCCATGGACTTGAGGAAGGCATCGCGGCGGGCTACGGCGGAACGCAGGCGTAGCGGGCCGGAGATGAAAGCGATGCGGCGATGGCCCAGCGCGGCCAGATGTTGCACTCCCTGGCGGATGCCTTCGCCATAATCCACTTTGAGTACACGGATGTTGGGCAGGTCGGGTCCGGCATCGACAAACACCAGCGGGAACTCGCGCTCGACCAGCTTCTGGACCAGGTCCTCCTCAATGCCGAAGGTCATGACGGCGACGCCGTCCACGTTGCGCTGCAACATGCGGCGGATGAGGGACTCGGTGCGCTCCGGCTCGTAGTTGGTGGAACCGATGAGCACCTCGTAGCCTTGGGCGACGGCCAGGTTCTCAAACTCCTGCACCAACTCGGGGAAAAATGGATTGGTGATTTCCGAGACGATGAGGCCAAGCATGTGGCTGCGGCCGGAGACCAGGGCGCGAGCCTGGGTGTTGGGCAGGTAGCCGATCTCGTCGATGGCCTCCCAGACCCTGCGCGCGAGTTCAGGGGCCACGGTGGGGATGTGGTTGACGGTGCGGGAGACGGTGGCGATGGAAACGCCGGCGCGCTGGGCGACATCGCGGATGCTGACGTTGGCGGGGCGACGGGTGGGGGGGGTGCTCTGGGAAGGGCTCACGATGGAGATGATTTTACGCTTTTCCGGTGTTTCCCGGTCACGTTTCTGTATACGCTGGGAGGCACAAGCCCTGTGAAAATTGGATTTTGCACGGTTCTTTTGGGGCAGTTGGGCGGCGGCAATCGGGGCGGTTGAGCGGCAAACTGGAAAGCGTTTCCCGGCAGTGGGGCAGAAAGAGCAGGGAAATGCGATTGATGGGAGGACAAAGTTGAGCGGGTGATTCAGGGGTGGGTCTGGCCGCCGGCGACGATTTCCAGGGCGTGCTGGAGGAGGGGGAGGATGGAGGCAAGGCTCTGTTCGGCTCCGCGCAGGCTGCCGGGGAGGTTGACGATGAGTGTGCCGCCGCGGAGGCCGGCAACGCCGCGCGAGAGCCAGGCATAGGGGTTGGCTTGGCTCCCCAGGGAACGCATGGCCTCGGCAATGCCGGGAGCTTCGCGGTCGACGAAGCGGCGAGTGGCCTCGGGGGTGCGGTCGCGAGGGCCCAGGCCGGTGCCACCGACGGTGAGAATGAGGGCCGCGCCTAGGTTGCAGAGGTCTTCAAGGTGGGCGGAGATCAAGTCTTCGTCGTCGGGAACGATGCCGGTGCGGAGTTCGGCGTTCGGCCATTGGCGGGCGAGGAGCGCGGTAACGGCGGGGCCTGCTGTGTCAGTGAGCAGGCCCTGCGAACAGCGGTCGGAGACGGTGAGGACGGCGAGCAGCATGGGGCGATTGTAAAGCTTATTTGGCGGGCAGAACCTTGAGGTTGCGCAGCCAGGTTTCGGCGCTGTCAGGCCAGGTGGTTACGGGAAGCTCGGTGCGGCGCAGGCCGTAGCCGTGGCCTCCCTGCGAGTAAATGTGCAGCTCGGCCGGGACCTTGGCGTTCTTGAGCGCCATGAAGTAGACGGTGGCGTTCTCCACGTGCACGGGATCATCTTCAGCCTGCACGATGAACTGGGGCGGGGTCTTTTCTGTCGGAACGATGTCAGGATTGGGGGCGAAAGTCTTGTCGGCGAGGGCCAGGTAGCCGGGGTAGACGATGACGGCGAAGTCAGGGCGGCAACTGACCTCGTCGGTTGCGTCGATAGGCGTATATAGGCGCTGGTCGAAATGCGTGCTGAGGGCGGCGGCAAGGTGGGCTCCGGCAGAGAAGCCGAGAACGCCGATGCGGTTGGGGTCGACGCCCCAGTCGGCGGCGTGCTGGCGAACCAGGCCGAGGGCACGCTGGGCGTCCTGAAGGGCTGCGGGAGATTTGGGATACGGGCCGGTCGCGGGAACGCGGTACTTGAGGACGAAGCAGGTGACTCCGGCGGAGTTGAGCCAGTCGCAGACTTCAGTGCCCTCAAGGTCGATGGCAAGGATGTTGTAACCGCCGCCAGGAAAGACGACGACGGCCGCGCCGGTATTCTTGCCCTTGGGAGCGTAGAGGGTAAGGGTGGGCGAGGAGACGTTGCCCAGGCGAACCAGGGGCCGGCCGGCGATGAGGTTCTCCTTGGGTGTGGTGGTGTCGGCCTCGGCGGGAGGGTTGACGGGCGCGCCCGGTGCTGCGCCCGGCCAGACCGCGATGGTGGCATGTTCTGCGGAAGGCGGCCAACCGGAGGGTTGGGCGGCGAGGGGCAAGGAAGGGGCAGCTAGGACGGCGGCAAGTAAAGCGATTCTGTTCATGCGAAGGATCCCCCGAGAAAAGCGATCGCTCGGATGATCGCAGCCGGAGGGGGGAATAGGCAAGGGGAGGGAATAGGGAATAGGCTGCGATGCATGGGTGGATTCGCAGGTTGTTCAATCGAACGGCTGCGGGGGTGCGCTCAGCTGAGGGCGGTAAGGGCGATGAGGTGGAACGCGAAATTGGAGTCTCTGTGCGGCAGACCGACGGATAGGTGAAGAGTCAGTGCATTTTCAGGTCTCAAAGTCGAGACCTGGCATTCGCAGTTTTTCTGATGGGCGAGGATAGGTGGCGCGTTGTCTGGATCAAATTGCCAGCATCAAGTCGATCTTGCCACGAATCTCGAGCGCAAGGCTTTCCACGTCGGGATAAAGTGCCTTTGCGGCCCTGCGTGGCAGTTCATTGGTCAGATCCTTGTATGGAGTGTTTTCGCATCGGGGGAGCGCCGTAAAGCCAGCCGCGTCTGCGATTCTGCAGCTGACGTTGATCAAACCCGCCAAATCCCACGGGTCATTCCTCTGCCTTTTGCCATGATGGGTGGAAACCACCTCGACGAATGCCGCGGGCAGCATCCAGCTCTGGACCAGTTCGTGTCCCGCCTCACAGTGGTCGAATCCAAACATCTCCTTTTCGCTCTCGAGAATGCTGGCGGGGGATCCTTCAAAGTTTTCGAGCAGAAGCATGTAGTCTTTCGGCTGCAAAACTCCCAGTGCCAGGCGACCGATATCGTGCATCAGGCCGCAGGTAAATGCGTTGCCGGGGTCCAAGCCGGTTCTTGTCGCGAGGATCTCTGCGATGAAGCCACAGGCCAGGTTGTGGTTCCAGAGGTTCTGCATCAAGGGAAGGCGAAGCGACTTGCCAAGAAACATGACCACGGCGACGTTCAGGCATAAGCCCTGGATATTCCTGGTCCCCAGGCGGTTGATGGCTTGAAGCACATCCACGATGGGAGCGCGCTCGGAATAGAGAGCGGAATTGGCGAGCGTCAGCACGGCGCCGGCAAAGGTCTGGTCAGAGGCAATCAGGCGGCTCAGCTCTTCCACCGAAACACTATCCTGGTTGACCAGTTGCATGACCTCAATCGCCACTGGGGAAAACGGAGGAAGGCGGAAGTACGGCCAGTCGGGTCGAACGAGATTCTCTTTGTGATTCGTCACTGTCATAGAACGGCGCCGTTTCCTTTCAAGAGGGCGAGCAGAGCCGCCGTAGCGCCGGCAAATGGGTCCAACAAGCTGCGCGATTGCGACCTCCAAAGAATGAAGCCGGAGGTCGAAGGTGACAAATTCGAGTGAGGGCGTCAGAGGCAAAGCCTCGGACTCACCACTCCCGGAGAAAAGGTAGAAGACGCGATCTCCTTCGCCTCTTCCCAGTTTAATCGCAAATATGGGGAGCCGCGGGACGACAGGGCGGGGAGGGTGGAGAGCTGGCTTTCAACCAGCGTTAGATAGAGCAGCTAGGGACGGGCGCCGGGAGGGATGAGGAGCGTAACGGCGTCGCGAACGATGTCGATGCGGACGGGAAGGTGGCCCAGGAGCTCTCCGTCGGCTTCGGCAAAGACGCGGACGGAGGAGCCGTTGAGGGGGCGGCACTCGACCGAGACGGCGTCCAGCAGTTCGATGTCGCGGGAGAAAGTCTGGCGGCCAAAGATGACGGCGAGCAGGAAGCGGAAGTAGTGCAGGCGGCTTCGGGTTCGAAAGGCGATCAGGCGGAGGCCCTCGGAGCGGAGGGAAGCGCCGGGAGCGAAGTTGTGGAGGAGGCCACCGAAGTTGCGGATGCGGATGGCGAGGAGTTGGGAGATCTGCTCGACGCGGGGCTGGCTGCTCCCGCGCTCCACAAAGGCCGCCTCAAAGAGAGGAAAGGAGTGGGTGGCCCAGAGGCGGAAGCCTTCGAAGAGGTAAAGGGCGTAGCCGAAGCGGCGCTTGAGGCCGGCGTCGAGGTGGGAGAGAAAGAGGGCGTCTGCACCGACGCCTGCAGCCACGGTGAAGTAGCGCGAGTGGACCTTGCCTTTGCCCTTGCGATAGGTGATGTGGCCCACGGAGACGCGCACGGGCGTGGCGGCGAGTAGCTTGCGGATGGCTCTGGTGGGAGAAGAACCAAGGCCCAGATCCTGGGCCAGGGCGTTGGCGGTGCCCAGAGGAATGACGCCCAAAGCGATTTCAGTGCCGACCAGGCTTTGCAGGACCTCATGGACGGTGCCATCGCCGCCGCAGGCAAGAATCATGTCGCAGCCGGCGCGGATGGCCTCCGAAGCGCGTGCCGAGGCGTCGCCGGGGGCGCGAGTCTCCAACGCCTGGGCCTCGATGCCAGCGGCGTGGAGGGCGGCGAGAGCCTTGTCGATGGCGGCGCGGTGGTGCGGGGATTGCTGGCCGGAAGCCGGGTTATAGATGAGCGCAACTCGACGCATCGGGACCTTCCCCTGGGAGCCGGCGCCTGGATGGAGGTGCGTCCGGAAGCCACGCTCCTTATCTTCGCACCTGTTTGGAGTCCGGGGGATGGGCAAGAGAGGTTCGCGCGGAATGTATGGGGGCGGCGACTGGTTCAAGAGAGGCGAGAAATGGAGAACCGCTCTGGCGCTGGTTGCGTACCTTGAGTAAAATGGGCGGCTGGCAGAATCTCGGGAGGAAATTTCGCTGGAAAACCTGCATCGATTCTGCTTCATTCACAGCGCGGGCCAATCCGCGCCCTTCGAAAGCAAAGGCGTTTGACAGACCATGACCGATTCCATGCGCAACCTCCGGCAGTACGCGTTTTCCGGCCTTCTGATGAGCTTGATGATGTTGACCCTGGTGTTTGCCGCGCTGGCAAGCGCGCAGGAGAAACCCGCAGCCAATGCGGCTCGGTACAAGGATGCGAGTCTTTCCATTGAGGATCGGGTGACCGACTTGCTGGGGAAGATGACGCTCGAAGAGAAGATCGAGCAGATCGCCGGGGGATGGGAAAGCCATATTGACGTGATCGACGCGACAGGCACCTATACCACCGAGGAGGCGCGCAAGACCATCCAGGCTGAGTGGGGCGAGGAGCTGAAATTCACGCCGCGCAAAGCGGCGATTCTGCGCAATGGAGTGCAGCGCTATCAGCTCGAGAAGACGCGCCTGGGGATTCCGGTGCTGTTTCTGGGCGAAGGACTGCACGGCTTCATGGAATACGGCAGCACCAGCTTTCCGCAGGCCCTGGGACTGGCAGCCACCTGGGATCCGGCGCTGGTGAAGCGGGTGTTTACCGCTGTGGGCGACGAAGCCGGTTCGCGCGGGGCGGGACAGTTGTTTGCGCCGGTCCTGGACATTGCGCGCGATCCCCGCTGGGGACGCACGGAAGAGACTTATGGCGAAGACCCCTACCTGGCGTCGCGGATGGGCGTGGCGGCCATCAAGGGCTTGCAGGGCGACGATTTCCTGATTGGGCGGCACCATGTACTGGCGACGGCCAAGCACTTTGCGGTGCACGGGCAGCCGGAGGGCGGGACAAATACGGCGCCGGGTAACTACTCGGAGCGGATTATCCGTGAGAACTTCCTGGTTCCGTTCGAAGCGGCGGTGAAGGAGGCGCGCGTGGGCAGCGTGATGGCTTCCTACAACGAAATCGACGGGGTGCCTTCGCATATCAACCACTGGCTGCTGGAAAAGGTTCTGCGCCAGGAGTGGGGCTTCAACGGGTACCTCACGTCGGACGGCGAGGGCATTCAGATGCTGGTGGCCACGCACCACGTGGCCTACAACAACGCCGATGCGGCGCGGCAGGCGCTGGCGGCCGGCATTGATTACGACCTCTCCGACGGCGGCCCGTATCGCACGCTGCTGGGGCAGGTAAAGCAGGGCATTGTGCCGGAGAGCGAAGTGGACCGGGCGGTGGCGCGCGTGCTGGCCACCAAGTTCAGGCTGGGTCTCTTCGACCACCCGTACGTCGATCCCGATTACGCGGAGAAGACGGTGAACGGGCCGGAACACCAGGCGCTGGCGCGCGAGGCGGCGCAGAAGACGCTGGTGCTGCTGAAGAACGAGAAGGATCTGCTGCCGCTGGATCTGTCCAAGCTCAAGACGATTGCGGTGATCGGGCCGAATGCGGCCGATGTGCATGTGGGCGGCTACGCGCGCGATCCTGTGCATGGCGTGAGCATTCTGGAGGGCATTCGCGCGCATGTGGGCAACAGGGCCACGGTACTCTACGCGCAGGGCTGCAAGATTACCAATGCGCCGGAGGGATTCCGCGGCTGGTGGGCGAACAACGTGGAACTGGTGGACCCGAAGACGCAGACGGGTGCAATTGCCGAGGCCGTGGCGACGGCGCGCAAGGCGGATGTGGCCATTGTGGTGGTGGGAGAAAACGAGAGCACAAACCGCGAAGCGTGGAGCGAAGACCACCGCGGCGACCGCGATTCGCTGGACCTGCTGGGCGCACAGAACGACCTGGTAAAAGCTGTCGTCGAGACGGGAAAGCCGGTGGTGGTGCTGCTCCTGAACGGGCGGCCGCTCTCGATCAACTACATTGCGGAGAAAGTTCCGGCGATCCTGGAGGGATTCTACCTGGGCGAAGAAGGCGGGACGGGCGCGGCCGATGTGCTGTTTGGCGACGTGAATCCGGGCGGCAAGTTGCCGATTACGTTTCCGCATTCTGTGGGGGACTTACCTGATTTCTATAGCCACAAGCCCTCGGCCAACCGGAGTTATGCGTTCAGCACGCGGCAGCCGTTGTTCGCGTTTGGGTATGGCTTGAGTTATACGACCTTCAAGTTCGACAACCTGCGCGTGGAGCCCAAGGAGATTCTGGAAGGCGGAGCCGCGAAAGTAACTGTAGAAGTGACCAACACTGGCAAGCGCACGGGCGACGAAGTGGCGGAGCTTTACCTGCATGGGAGCATCTCGCCGGTGACGCAGCCGGTGATGCAGTTGAAGGGCTTTGAGCGGGTGACGCTGGCGCCGGGCGAGAAGAAGACGGTGGAGTTCGCCGTAACGCCGGAGATGCTCAGGATTCTGAACATTGATATGCATCGCGTGGTGGTGCCGGGCGAGTTTGAGTTGATGGTGGGGCCGAGTTCGGACAAGACCACTACGGTGCGGCTGACGGTGAAGGGCGCGCATGGCGAGGCAGGAAAGCCGGTTTCGCCGCCCCCGCCTGCAGGTTCCGAAGCAGGGATGGTGAGCGACTTCGACAACGGCAAGGTGGAGGCCAGCTACGGAATGTGGGTGGGCGCCGGGGACCAGATGAATGGCGGCAAATCTACGGCCAGCCTCACGGTGGTGCAGTCCGGAGCGGAAAACAGCAAGGGCGCAATGCAGGTGAGTGGCGAGGTGGTTGCCGGTGCCCTCATGGCCTATGCCGGAGCAATGTACTTCCCCGGCCCTGCGCCGATGCAGCCGGCGAACCTGTCGAGCAAGAAGGAAATCAGCTTCTGGGCCAAGGGCGACGGGAAGAGCTACGCGCTGGTGGTGTTGACCGAAAGGCGCTCGGGAAACAATGGCGAGATGCCGGCAATGACGACGTTTGTGGCGGGGCCGGAGTGGAAGCAGTATAGCTTTCCGTTCACGACCTTCGAGACGGATGGAAGCGATTTGACCGGATTGGGATTCATGCTGGCGCAGCAGCCGGGGAAGTTCGAGTTCCAACTGGATCAGGTGCGGATCAAGTAAGAGGGTTGGCAACATTTGGATCGAAACCGCTCTAGACGGTGCAGAAAATGGATTTCGACTACGTTTTCATGCCGGTCATCGTTCTGGGCATTGGAGTCTCAATTGTTTGGCTGAGCTTTCGTCGTGTTCTCTCGTTGCCGGCCAAAGTCCGGCGCCTGGGGCGGCGAAGGGTGGAGCAGGTTGTTTTGTCGCTGATCATCGTGCTGGCGGCGGCCGTGACCGCGAGCAGCGCATTCAATGCGATCACCATTTGGTCGTTTCGTCCACGCGACCCGACTCCCGGAAACATCTACGTCGTGGATGGCCACAAGATGCACATTGACTGCATGGGAAGCGCTTCACCAACGCTCGTGCTGGAATCGGGATTGGGAAGCGCATGGGAGATCTGGAGCAAGGTTCAGCCTGAACTCTCCCGAACCACACGCGTCTGCTCCTATGACAGGGCCGGATACGGTTACAGCGATGCACAGCTTACTCCGCGGGATGCTGACCACATCGCCATAGAGTTACATGGCCTTCTACTTCAGGCCCAGGTTACCGGTCCCATCGTCCTGATGGGCCATTCGCTAGGCGGTCTCTTCATTCGCGATTACGCCACACGGTATCCGGAGCAAGTGGCCGGCCTGGTCTTTCTGGACGCGGTAACGCCGCCATGGGCTCTGGGGAAAGTTGATGCTCCGCCGCAATGGATCACCAGGGTCGGCGTCAGAGTGGCTTGCAGTACAAATTCTCCGGCTCTGGTCGGATCGTGTTCCTGGCCGCGGCCCGGTTTGGCACCGCGCTGGAAAATAGCGGCGGAGGGTCTTTGCCATCCGCAGTCTTGCGCTATGGAGCCGGAGAGCGACAGCTTCGATCGGTCCGGAGAGGAGACCCTTCCAACAGGTCAATATGGCACGCTTCCGGTCTTGATTATTTCGCATGATCCGGCCAAGGCCGCGCAGCCTGCAGATTGGGAGAACGCCTGGAGCCAGATGCAAGAGGACTTAAAGAAACTCTCCACTCGAAGCCGCAGAATCGTGGCAAGAAACAGCGGGCATATGATCCAGCTTGACCGCGCGAATCTGATCGAAAAAGAGGTCTCTCTCTTCATCGAACAGATTCGTGGCCGAGCTCCGCAGCCCTCGAACTACGGCTCTACAACCATTGAATGAATTGCTGTAGTCACTACGCTCCGCATCGGCTGGCCGCTCGTCCTCATGGACTGAACTTATGTGAGTCCTCTGTTCCATTGCACAAGGATTACGTTCTTCCGCACGAAAAGGAACGGCGCCGAAGTCCAGTGTGGACTGTGGCGCCGTTGGTGCGTTGAGAGGCGAGTTACTTGTAGTTAGATTTCGATGCCACAGAGATGGACTTCGAGACCCATCTCGTGGAACATGGTGGCTTTTGCGGCCAGGGCGCGATCGGCTTCTGCGGCCGTGGGCGCATAGGTCACGGTGATGTGGTTGGAGGCATGGCGGGCCATGAACTGGTTCTGATCGACGCCATGGAGCACCACATGCATGATGGGCCACTGGGGCGTAGTTTCGGCCCAGCGGCGATTGGTTTCCGCTTCGGGAAGGGAAACTGCAGTGGCGCGGCCGATGTCGACCTTGAGGACGCCGCTCTCGACAAAGACGCGGCTCCAGACCACTTCGCCGGGCTTGCAGATGCCCTTCAACGTGCCGCCGCCGAGGCGGAAGTACATGGGCGGCTGGCGCTGGCTGCTGGCGCCCTTGTAGCCGCCGACCAGGTGCGAGGCGGGAACGGCGCCGGAGATCTGGAAGAGCCAGACGAACTCGTCAAAACCGGGGGAGACGAAGCGCTCGCCCCAGCGCACATCGTGGAGCGTGGTGGCTGGGTCGAGGCCCATCGCTGTCCAGATGCGGTTGGTGACGATCTGATCCACGCCGACGCATTCGTCGACTTCGTTGAAGTGAGGCAGGGCGCGTCCGGCGTAGAGTTCGCGGCCGTCCTTGCTGAAGGCCGGCGGGCGCTCGACGTTGTTGAAGAGTCCTTCGGCCAGATCGGAAGCGGGGACCACGTCCTTCAATCCCTGCTGGTACTGAATGCCGATGGCGTCTGCGCCGAACTGGTCGGCCATGCGCAGGGCGGCAATGTACATGCGGCATTGATCCAGAATCTGGGCGTCGGTCAGCTCCGTCGCTTCGTCGGTTCCGGTCTCGAACTTCATTCCGGCGGCGTCGAGCCAGTTGCGAATCTGCTGCGCTTCTTCGCGGGTCACTTCGCGCATGGCGGCAACAAGCGCGGACTGGCTGAGGCGCTCCTTGAAGATGCCGGCCGGATTCATCAGGGCATCTTCCACCATGGCGTTGGCCATGCCCATGCAGCCCTCGTCGAAGACCGCGAGAATGGCCTTCTTGGTGCTCAGTTCCTGGGCCAATGCAACGCCCAGGGTGCGCTCCGCCGCGCCAACCCTGGCGGGTGAGAAGTCATGAACCTGTGAGGCGTCGTGCTGGAAGGACTTGTTCTTGATCCACTCGCGCAGGCCGCGCTTGAAGAGGGGATCCTTGAAGTCCTTGCTCCAGAGAGTGGTGTAGGGAACACCGGATTTGCGCAGGCAGGCGTTGAGGTTCAACATACCCACCAAGCCGGGCCACTGACCGGACCAGTTGGCCACGGTGAGGATGGGGCCGCGATGCGAGAGCAGGCCGGCCAGCACATTGGCGCTATATTGCCACACGGCTTCGGCTACCACGATGGGCGCGTCGGGATGAATGTGCTCGAAGACCTGCATGCCCATACGCTGGCTGGAAATAAAGCCGTGATGAAGAGCGGGATCGACCGGATGGGCGCGGCGCAGCTTGATGCCCTCTTCGAGGAAGGCGGCGGCCAGCATCTTTTCAAGGCCCGCCTGTGCTTCCCAACAAACCTCGTTTGCCGACTGGCGAAGATCGCCACTGGCAATCAGAATCACTTCATCCGGAGCGACCGGCTCGGGAGTTACCACTTCAGGAATTGCATACGCTGCCATTTGATCATCCTCGTTGTTTTCAGGGTTGCGGCCCGATGTTTGTTTTTCTTAAGCGTGAGCAGGCGCGGGCTCGGGAGTGCGGCCGCGCGCCACGATGGACTTGTAGTGCGAAAAGGCTTGCTGCCATGCGCCGGACTGCGTGGGGGCATAGGAGCGATATTCGACGGATTTGCGAAGGGCTTCGCGGCCCTGCGCCAGATTGGCCAGATGGCCAGTGGCTACGGCCTGCACTATGGCGTTGCCGAGTGCGGCCGCTTCGACCGGGCCTGCGACGACTTCGCGCTCGCAGGCGTCTGCGGTCATCTGGCAGAGAAACTTGTTGAGAGAGCCGCCGCCGACCACGCGAATCACGTTGAGTGCGCGGCCCGTGACGCGCTCCAGGTCCTCGATCACATCGCGGTAGACGAAGCTGAGGCTCTCGAAGACGCAGCGGGCAAATTCGCCGGGAGTCTGCGGAACGGCCTGCCCGGTCTGGGAGCAGTAGAGCGCGATGGCGGCGCACATGTCGGCAGGCGACTGAAATGCGGTGTCCGCGGGGTCAATGAAGGAGCGGAAGGCAGCCGCCTGGCTGGCTGCCTGTTCCAACTCCGCCCAGGCAATGGGATTGCCGGCGGCAGACCAGGTGCGCGCGCACTCCTGCACGATCCACAGGCCGGTCATGTTCTTGATCAGCAGCGAAGTGCCGTCGGCTGCGCCCTCGTTGGTGAAGCCGCCATGGAAGGCTTCGTCGCTGAAGTTGGGCTGGTCCAGAGCTACGCCCATCAGGCTCCAAGTGCCGCTGCTCAGAAAGACGCTGGACTCATCCAGATCGGGAATGGCGGCGACGGCGCTCGATGTGTCGTGCGAGGCCACGGCAATGCAGGGGACGCTCAAAGAGAAACCGCACTCGGATTGAAGAGCGGGCAGAAGCGGAGCGAGGATGGTGCCGGGCAGCACGACTTCGGGGAAGATGCGCGGTGGCAACTCGAGTTTCTCGAGGATCTCCCGCGGCCAGCGGCGGGTGCGCAGGTCAAAGAGCTCGGTGGTCGAAGCCTCGGTGTACTCCGCACGCTTCTTGCCGCAGAGCAGGAATTGGAAGATGTCGGGAATCATGAGCAGCGTGTGCGCATGGTGGAGCTGCGGATCGCTGGCCAGGGCCATGGAGGTCAACTGAAAAGCAGTGTTGATCTCCATGGTTTGCACGCCGGTGGCGCGGAAGAAGTCGTGCGCGTTGAGGGCCTTGCTGAGTGCTGCTGGGATTCCGTGCGTGCGGGCGTCGCGATAGTGGTAGGGATTGCCGATGAGGCGGTCGCGCGCGTCGAGCAGGGCGAAGTCGACGCCCCAGGCATCGACGCCGATGCCGGCCGGGCCCTGGCCACTGAGGGTATTGAACTTGGTCAGGCCGGATTGAATCTCGGACCAGATGCGCAATACGTCCCAGTGGAGGCCGGCGCCAAAACGTACGCCGCCGTTGGGGAAGCGGTGCACTTCCTGGAGCGAGAAAACGCTTCCATTCCAACCACAATTCATCACCCGGCCGCTCGCTGCACCCAGGTCCACGGCCAAAAAGCTCAATTCTGCGCTCATAGGGGGTATGCCAAAAAATCTCAGGATGCGTTCAGACGGAATAAAGGTCTGTCCGGCTGCCGGAAAACATTGTACAGCGCACGCCGTACGCCTGGCTCGCGCTGCGCGCTCAAGCGTCCAACGCCGCTCGAGACGCGGAGCGGGGAGCTTGCACGCTGTGGAAATGGGGCGGCATCAGGAAGAATAGCTGCTCGACAAGACGTCAAACGACCGCCTCGAATTACGCGGTCCCCTCCTTTGATCCTTGGTCATTGCAGAATGCTAGGCGCCTGGGGAAAGGGTCCCTAACGGAACCGGAAGATCACGTCCGCTGTGATCCTGACTGCAACTGGCTCGTCATTCTTCATCGCCGGCCTGAATCTATATTTGTTGACGGCCTCAATGGCCTTTTGATCCAACCCCATACCCAAGCCTTGAACCACTCGTGGATTCTGCGGCATTCCCTGCGCATCAACAATAACGGAGATGATGCAGATGCCCTGGACTCTGGCCTTGCGCGCTTCTTCGGTATATTCCGCCTCGGGATGGACAAGAGGGACAGGAGCTGTGACTCCGCTCGCAAGTGTAACTACGGCTTCCTGCGGCGACTCCGGGAGGTTGGCGAGTATTTGTACTGGTTGAGACCTTAGCCGCAGCAGAAATCCCTGCTTGCCGGTTGCGTCTTTAATGGAATCGACACAGGCTTGCACACTGATTTCCAGCGACTGAGCAACCGCGACAGGCGTTCCATTGGAGGTGCCTGGAGTGAATCGATCCGCGGTGGCGAGGCGGAGCGCAATCCTGTCGAATTCCGTTCCGAAAGGTTGGAGAAAAGTGATATTTCGCGGCAAGCCTTCGGAGTCTACTATCAGCGAGAGGACGGTCTTGACTTTCCGCCTCTCCGTGCACGTTCCCTCGTCGGTGTCGAAAGGAACCAAGGGATGAAGTTCCGGTGCTGTGACTCCCGGGCCAACTGTGTACACCTTCACTCGAACCGGTGGACGATTCGCCTGTTCCGACGAGGCAGGCTTGCCGGTTTCCTGTCCGCCGGCAGAGTTCGCTGCCAACGCAGCGAACAGCACAATTGCTCCTGACTGCCGCATAATTCTCCCGAAAAATGAGTAGGAGAACTTTAGCACACGATGCGCAGTTCGCGGAGCAGGAACGCGTAGTCGAAGGCGATTTCCTTCAGGTAGTCGTAGCGGCCACTGGAGCCACCGTGACCGGCCTGCATATTGGTGACCAGCAGCAGGGGATTGTCGTCCGACTTGAGGGTGCGGAGCTTGGCCACATACTTGGCCGGCTCCCAATACATGACCTGGCTGTCGTGGAGCGATGTCTTCACTAACATGGACGGGTAACTCGCCGCCTTGAGATTGTCATAGGGCGAGTAACTCAGCATGTAATTGAAGTAAATCTCTTCATTGGGGTTGCCCCACTCCTCATACTCGGGAACAGTCAGGGGCAGGGAAGCGTCGAGCATGGTGTTCATCACGTCCACAAAGGGCACGTGAGAGAGGACGGCGCGGAAGAGATCTGGGCGTAGATTCACGACCGCGCCCATCAGCAGGCCGCCGGCCGAGCCGCCTTCGATGGCCACGCGTGCGGGATCTCCGTAACCGGTCGCGGTGAGGTGCTCGAAGGCGGCGACGAAGTCGGTGAAGGTGTTGCGCTTGACCAGCATTTTGCCAGCATCGTGCCAGGGCTCGCCCAGGTCGCCGCCGCCGCGGATGTGCGCGTAGGCCATCACTACGCCACGGTCGAGCAGGCTCAGGCGGTTGGAGCTGAAGCCGAGCGGCAATGAGTAGCCGTACGAGCCATAGCCGTAAACATAGAGCGGATTCTGGCCTGGCGTGCGCTTGTCTTTGCGATAAACCAGGGATACGGGAACGGAGACCCCGTCTGGAGCCGTGGCCTGAATGCGCTCGCTGGCGTAGAGGGTGCGGTCGAAGCCTCCGGGAACCTCAATCTGCTTGAGGAGCGTCGATTGGGCGGCCTTCACGTCGTACTCGAAGACAGAACTGGGCGTGACGAGCGACTGGTAGGCGTAGCGGTAGGTGGTGGTGGAGAAGATGCGGTTGATGTGGGGCTGAGCGCTGTAGGCAGGCTCGGGGAAGGCGATTTCGCCGGCTTGGTCGATTTCCGGGCCGTCGCCGTCGAAGCGCCAGAGGCGAAGACGGGGAAGGCCATTCTCCCGCTCGTAGGCAACGAAGAATCCCGCGAAGAGATCCACTTCTTCGAGCATCACGCCGGCGCGATGGGGGATGCGCTCGATCCAGTGTTCGCGGCCGGGAGTGGCCACAGGTGTGGTCACCAGGCGGAAGTTGCGGCCGCGATCGTTGGTGCGGATGAACCAGAGGCCGTTGCGGTGGTCGATGGAATACTCGTGCTCATCCGCGCGGGCGGCGATGAGGGTGAACGCAGCCTGGGGCGTGGCGGCGGGAAGGACCCAGGACTCGGTGGTGGTGTGGCTGGCCGATTCGAGAACCAGGAATTTGCCGTCGCGGGTGCGGCCTGCGCCCAGGTTGAAGCGCTCGTCGTCGTCCTGATAGACCAGAACGTCTTCAGAGTGGGGCGCGCCCAGGGTGTGACGCCAAAGCTGGTACTGGCGCTTCTGCTCCTCGTCTTCGACGGTGTAGAAGAGGGACCGCTTATCGGCGGCCCAGACAACGGAGCCGATGCGCTCGACCTCGCCGGCCTGGGTCTCGCCGGTTTCCAGGTCCTTGATGTGCAGCGTGTACTGGCGAAAGCCCATGGTGTCAGTGGTGTAGGCCAGCCAGCGACCGTCTTCAGTGATGTCGGTGGCGCCGATGGCGAAGAAGGGGTGGTCTTTGGCCAGCAGGTTGCCGTCGAGCAGGACTTCTTCGGGCGCATCGGGATCGGGGCCGGAAGCGGTTCCGCGGCGGCGGCAATGAATCGCGTATTGCAGGCCCTCTTCGGTGCGGGTGTGATACCACCAATCGCCCTCACGGTAGGGGACCGAGACGTCGGTCTGCTTTACGTGCGAGAGCATTTCCCGGTAGAGATCCTCGCGCAGGCCGTTGAGAGGCGCCATGAAGGCTTCCGCGTAGGCATTTTCGGCGTCGAGATAGGCGGTGACGTCGGGATTCTGCTTGTCGCGCAGCCAGGCGTAGTCGTCGGTGAGAACGGCCCCGTGCAGGCGAGTCTCAGTGTGTTCCTTGCGGGCGATGGGGGGGGCTGGAATTTGGCTCTCGTTCATTTGCTTCCTAGTGTAGTGCCTGTGAGGGGAGTCGCAGATGAAATGGGGGAGAAGCCGGAGGACCTGGCGTGGAGGCGTTTGTCCAAGGAGGCAAGGGAACCGGGGGGCAGCCATCCACGTACAATGGAGAGCGATGAAAGGTTTTCGCCGTATACATTCCGCCGTTTTCGGGCTGCTGTTGGCAGCGCTTATAGGTGTTTTCGCCGTTGCCGCCGTGGCCGAACGGGTCGAGGACCTGCCCAAACCCACAGATTATGTGAGCGATTTCGCCCATGTGCTCTCGCCCGAGGCGATTGCACGGCTGGACCACCTGTGCGCCCAACTCGACCACTCGCAGACCAATGCGCAGGTGGCCGTGGTCACGGTGAAGACGCTGGATGGCGTGGATTCGGCGGATTTTGCCAACGCGCTTGAAGACAAGTGGAAGGTCGGCCGCAAGGGCTCGGACCGCGGGGTGCTGGTGCTGCTGGCGGTGGACGACCACAAGCGCCGGATCGAAGTAGGGTACGGCCTAGAGGGGATTCTGCCCGACGGCAAGGTGGGCGATATTGGCCGGGAGATGGTTCCACAGCTCAGGGCCAACGACTTTGACGGCGCGGTGACCCTGGCGGTGGGCGAGCTGGCGCAGGTGATCGCGGCGGACGCCAAGGTGACGCTCGAAGACGATCCCGCGCTGGTGCGCCGGCCGCCGGTGCGCCGCGGGCCGACGCTGGGCAAGGCGATTCTGCTGATTATTCTGCTGATTTTCTTCGGCGGCTTCATGCTTCTCCGCCTGCTCTTCCGGTTTGGACTCTTTGGAGGCTTCGGCGGGCCGTGGATGGGCGGCGGGGGCTTTGGAGGCGGTGGAGGCGGCGACTCCGGCGGAGGGTTTGGAGGCTTCGGCGGCGGCGGTTTTGGTGGCGGCGGGGCTGGAGGAGACTGGTAAGACTTTAGGGTTGGTTGGCCAGGCATTAGAAAAGGTGTGGGGTTTCCCACCCTTTCGCCAGAAGCAAGGCGAAAGGATGGGGCACCCAGATTTCCGGGGGAACCTGCAAACCTCGAACCGTGGGTTGATTTTCAAGTTTTCATACGAAGGGGGCTTCCTTGAGTGGAAGCCGGAGGAGAAAAAACTGTATGAGTCGTGGACTTTGGATTGGGTTGGGCGTGGTGGGAGTGTTGGTTTTGGCTGTTCTGATGGTCTTTGGCAGCTATGTAAGCGCCAAGAACCAGATGGTGGCCAAGGATGAAATTGTGAAGAGCACATGGTCGGACGTGGACGTGCAGCTGGAGCGACGTGCCGACCTGATTCCCAACCTAGTGGAGACCGTGAAGGGCTTTACCAAGGAAGAGAGCACGGTTTTTGGCGACATCGCCAACGCGCGCGCCGGGATGTTGAATGCGCAGGGGCCGCAGGGCAAGATCGCAGCCAACGGAAAGCTGGACTCGGCGCTGGGACGGCTGCTTCTGTTGACCGAAAATTATCCGCAACTGCGGTCGAGCGACCAGTTCATGCGCCTGCAGGACGAGCTGGCCGGGACTGAGAACCGCATCACCGTGGCGCGGAAACGGTATAACGACTCCCTGCGCGACTACAACACGTTTGTGCGCCAGTTCCCCAACAGTATCTGGGCGGGGATTGCCGGCTTCAAGGAGAACAACGCGTTCTTCGAGGCCACCAGCGGGGCGCGCACGGCGCCTTCCGTCAAGTTCTAAGACGCTGGTCAACAATCTGCATGGGCAGAAACGCCCCCGAAGAATTCTTCGGGGGCGTTTGTTGTGGGCTGCCGATTATTTCTGTGCTTCGGAAGGCTGGCCAGCGACCTGGAGATAGTTCTTGACGCTGAAGACGCCCGGAACGCCATTGGCGCGCATGTAGGCGACTTCCTTGTCAGACTGGCTGTCCACAGTGCCGTAGAGCTCGACGTTTCCGTTCTGCACCGAAATCCGGATGGGCTTGGCGGGGTCAATCGAGTACTTGCTGAGCGTCGGATAGCCGTAGACGGCACGGGCCACTTCCATTCGGGTCCGGTCGTCCATGATGGAGACGGGATCGACCTCGATTTCGCCGACCACCTCTTTGACGCCGGGATAGGTCGAAGCCAGGGCCAGAGCGGAGTCCTTGTCCACATCGGTGCGGGCATGGCCGGCCAAGGTGACCACGCCGTTCGCCACGCTGACGGTAATGGCATTGAAGGCGTTGCCGTAGCCCACACGGTCATAGGTCAGCTTTTCTGCGAGCTTGGCCTGGAGTTCCTTGTCGGGAACGGTGGGTCCGGCGACCTCGATCAGGTTGCGCACCGCGGAGACGCCCTTGGCGTGGCGGATGCGCTTCTCGGCGTCGGCCTTGTACTCGTAGAGATCGACGCTTCCGGAGAGGGTGGCAATACCGCTCTCTACGTTTACCTTGACGTCGCGAAACTGTTTCTTGTCGAGCCGGGAGGCAGCTTCGGCGGCGGTCGGGTTTTCAGTCTGCGCGGTCGCGCCAGCGGCCTGAGCGTGCGGAAGTGCTGCCGCCAGGGCCATCGGGGGAAGGTTCAAAAGGGCTGCGGCGAGCGTTGCCGCCAGGAACGCAGCGCGGGGATTACGCATCGTCCAAGTCATGTTTTATTCCTCCTCGTTCATTGCTTACGATGATTGCGACAGCCGCTGGGTTTCTTTCTGGATTGCCGGATTTTGTTCCACGGCAGAAATCCGACGGCTTGCCGTACGCCGGTATAGACACCGGATTTGGTGAAAGGTTACGGGCGAGTGTGGGGAGGCTGGGAGAGCCGAACGGGCCATGCGCAGGGATTTAGCGATAGCGGCGGGTGGCCTTGATGACCATGGAGATGACGCCGGATTCGTCGCGGGAGAGCAGCAGGGAGACGTGGTGGTTGATCGCAACTTCGGCCTGGAGGAGCTGCTGGGCGGTGGTGTTGACGTTGGTGGCGTACGTGAGGGTGACCTTGGATCCGAGTTGCTCCTCGACGGTGATGCGGGAGGTGGAGTTGCCAAGGGCGCCGAGGTAGCTGGGGTCCACCTTGACGGCTCCGGCGCCGAAGAGGCGCTGCACGCGGCTGCTGACGGTGGCGTTCAGGGCGCCGCCGAGCAGGGCGTCGGTGGCGGGGTTGGAGCCGGCCGACTCCTGTTGCGCGGTATAAATACGCTGCTGATTTTCAGTGCGTCCCAGGGCCAGCAGGGCCACCACATCGGCTTCCGGCAGCGGGGGGTCGCTGCGATAGGTGACGGCCATCTTCTGCGGGGTTCCGTGCAGGCCGAGGACAATGTCGTAATCCTCCACACGGGCCGTGGCGTTCAAGTCGATGTTGGGCTGGATGCGGACCGGGTTGGTGAAGAAGATGTCGCCGCGCTGCAGTTCGTAGCGGGTTCCGGCGATGGTGGCGGAGCCTTCGGTGACGGAGACGCGGCCCAGCAGAGAGGGCGAGGCCATGGTGCCGCGCAGACGGAGGTCGACGTTGCCGGCGAGCTTGGCGTAGGCGTTCTGGAAGCTCAACTGCGGCGAGGAGGCCAGATGCACATCGAGGCGGATGTGGTTGGAGGGAGCGTCCGGGGGAGCGATGTTTGCAGTAGCGCTGGCCTGGGAAGCCAGGGCGGCAATGTCCAGGTCGGGGCTTACGGAGAAGCGGGTGATGAGCACGTCGCCTGACAGCAGCAAATTGCTGCGCGCGCCTTGCAGGTGGAAGCTGGCGTCGGCCTGGGAACTGACGCCGGCCGGATAGCGGATGCGAATGCCCTTGCCGGTAACCGAGAGGTCGGCATAGAGGCCGTTCTGGTAGGCCAGGAATCCGCCAAAGCTCAAGAGGCCGCCTCCGCTCATGGCGGTCAGGGACTTGACCTCCAACCGGTTCTGGTTGAATTCGAGGGTTCCGTGCAACTGGCTCAGGCCGTTGGGAATATCTTCCAGGGAGATCGAGGCGTTCTGAAAGTCGATGCGG
>Ga0224530_1000286_pt1 | contig 35246 bp, 28 predicted proteins | sample CBST75metaG_FD_179873 | JGI IMG/M metagenome (GOLD analysis project Ga0224530, IMG submission 179873) | Peat soil microbial communities from Stordalen Mire, Sweden - C.B.S.T75 | ecosystem: Environmental > Terrestrial > Soil > Wetlands > Peat | place: Sweden: Norrbotten County, Stordalen Mire...
AGAAAGCCCACTTGGAGCCCAGCCAGGCGGAGGAAAGAGCGGCGAAACGTCCGAAATGGTAGTCCGTGGTGCGGCCTTGCACCTCGATGGGCGGGTTGTTCAACGATGCAACCTCCTTGGATGCGCAGTTTGTTGAGGATAGGATGGGGACGGCGGGGGCGTCTGCGCGAAAGAGACCATCCCGGCCTCTTCGACGCCTTCGGCGCCCGTTGCGATAGACTTCTCAGCGTGGAGGGCACTCATTGCAGCGTTTTAGCGGTCTTTCTTTCAGCTTTCCGACGGGCATGGTTTTTGATTCCGGCGATTGCGGTAGAAGCCGGCGCAGAATGAGCGTCAATCGCACTGAGGCGCGGGTGATTTCTTCCTGGGCGAGCCGTGTGATCGCGCTTTTCGCCGTTGCGCTGCTGGCTTCACCATTGGCAAGGGCGCAGTCCGGGCAGAAGGACGCGATGCCGCAGGCATCCTCAGGAATGGCCAGTGCCGGCCCGCAGAAGGCGGAGTTCGACAGCCAGCACCGTCCAATCACCGCTGGTGGTTTCGTAAAAACCGGCCCGGTAATCTTTCAGGACACGGCTGGAGCCGCAGGGCTCACAACCTGGCACCATTCGGCCGGGACTCCCGAGAAGCGCTTCATCCTGGAAGCCAAGGGGCCGGGCGTGTGCTTGTTAGACTACGACAACGACGGCTGGCTGGACATCTACCTGGTGAACGGCTCGAACTACGATGCGCTGGCTGGCAAAGCCGCGGCGCCGCGCGCGGCGCTCTTCCACAACAATCACGATGGGACCTTCACCGACGTAACGGAGAAGGCCGGGGTTGCGAACGAGCGGTGGGGCTATGGATGCGTGGCTGCCGATTATGACAATGACGGCTGGCCCGATCTCTATGTGACCAACTACGGGAAGAACCGGCTCTACCGCAACAACCACGACGGGACCTTTACCGACAAGGCGGAAGAGGCCCACGTGACCATCGGCACCTGGTCCACGGGAGCGACCTTCGGAGACTACGACGGCGACGGGCGGTTGGACCTGTTTGTAGCCGGCTACCTTCAGTTCGACCTGAACAATCCCCCTGCTCCGGGGACGAAAGCGGTGGGGTTCGCCAGTTGCCAGTACCGCGGCGTGCAGGTGATGTGCGGCCCGCGCGGCCTTCCGGGCGAGCATGACCACCTGTTTCATAACAACGGCGACGGAACCTTCACCGATGTAAGCAAGAAGCTGGGTGTAGACGATCCGGCCGGGTTGTACGGCCTGGGTGCATTGTTTGTAGATGTGAATGGGGACGGCAAGCCGGATTTGCTGGTGGCCAACGATTCCACCCCGAACTACCTCTACATGAACAAAGGGAATGGGACCTTCGAAGACGAGAGTTATGCCAGCGGTTATGCGCTGAACGACAGCGGCCGGGAAGCGGCCAATATGGGCATCGCCGTGGGAGACTACGAGAACAACGGGCGCCTGGACATTGTGAACACCAGCTTTGCGGACGATTACGACATCGTTTACCACAATGACGGAGAGGGGACCTTCAGCGATGTGAGCAATCGCGCGGGAGTCATGCTGCCGACCATGCCGTTTGTCGGCTTCGGCGACGGATTCCTCGATTACGACAACGACGGCTGGAAAGACCTGCTGATCGTGAACGGCCATGTCTATCCGGAAGTGGACAAGCACCCGGACTGGGGCAACAGCTATGCCCAGCGCCACCTGTTGTTCCGGAATCTGAGGAATGGCAAGTTCGAACTGGTTCCGGCGGTGGAGGGAACCGGGCTTGCGGTGGTCACCGTGGGCCGGGGCGCAGCATTTGGCGACATCTTTAACGACGGCAAGATCGACGTGGTGATCAACAACATGGATGGCGTGCCGGTCCTGCTACGCAACGTGAATCCGGACCATCACCACTGGGTGGAGTTGCGGCTGGTTGGCGGCGCCAAAAGCCCGCGCGATGCGGTGGGAGCGACCGTTTATCTGACGGCGAACGGCATGCGCCTGCGCGACGATGTTTTGAGTGGAGGCAGCTACCTGTCGTCGAACGACATGCGGCCGCACTTCGGGCTGGGCGACGCTACCGACGCTGGAACAGCGGAGATTCATTGGCCGTCGGGGGCCAAGGAGACGGTGAAGCTGCCCGCGGTGGACAGGATTTACACCGTTACCGAGGGGCAGGGAATTACCGGGGCGATGTGCGGCGGGAAAGAGTGCGCGACGGCTCCGGCAAAGACAACCGAATAGCCGCAGTCTGCAAGTGCCGAACCCTCGTTTGCCACCCAGTTTCAGAGCTGATTCTTTAAACGAAGGTGTTTTTATTGACGGGGGTGTGGGTGGGCCGGCCCTCGGGTGCGGGTTTGTTCAGCGCTTCGATGACTGCCCTGATACTGGCCAAAATGCCGGAGATCTGCCGCACCGGCTTGCTGATGACCTCGGCCACAAAACCGCCGGCGCGATCCACGGCATCGAGAACGCTGGAGAACATCTGGTCCATCCGGCTGCTCTGTCGGCGCACACGATCGAGAACTTCAAGGGTCGAAACCTGAATCTCCTCGGTTTGGAGGCGCAGGCCGTGCGCCAGTTCCGCCAGATCCGTGGCGGCGGACTCGACTTTGGGCGAGATCTTCTCGAAGAGCGTCGTAGCACGCGCGCAGAGATCGCGGGTATTGTCGACCACGGGCATGACGGAAGAGCGCAGTTCGTCAATCTCGTCGCGGATGGTGGCGGCAGCCTTGCGCATGCTGAGGTAAATTGCCAGCAGAACGATGGCCTGCGTCAGCATGGCCAGACTAGTGATTGCAACAAAGAAGAGCAGAATGGTTTGATTGTCCAGATTTGGCATCGGAATGATCTCGCGCAGTCGATCTGCGGGCTGGGTTCAGGAACGATGAACGCCCTCCCAATGCGGGGGCGGAAAGCAATCCCGAGAGCCTGCGCGTGAGCTCGGAACGGACGCTCGCGCTGCCGTCTCCGGAGTGGACGAACATGGTGGAATGGGCCGGATTGGAGGCCGGCCCACGGTAGAAATCAGAGTTGAGGTTCGGAAGTATCGCCGGGGACCACCGTGGTTTTGTAGGCCTGGCGTCCGGCTTCGACGGCCGCAGAGACCCGGCCAGTCTGTTCGGAGACCAGGTTCTTGCCGCGCTCGACAAAGTCTTCCCATTGAGCCCGGCCGCGCTCGACAACATCGCGACCACGCTCGACGTATTCGCCGACGTGTTCCTTGCCTTTGTCGACCAGAACGCTGGCCTGTTCGGCCGCCTGACGGGTGCGGTTGCGCAGGTACTCGGTGCCTTCTTTGGCACCGGTGACCAGACCTTCACGGGTTTCCCGGCCACTTTTGGGGGCGTACAGAATCCCTACCAGAGCGCCGACGCCCAGACCTGCGAGAAACCAAGCGATACCATGAATTTTGCTTTCTTCTGCCATGACGAAAACTCTCCTCTCGCTCAGAGTGGAAGATGGCCTGAGCGTACCAAATTCCCCGGCCGGCCGCAAATGCCCGTGCCGTGCAGGGAGCTGAGAAACTGCCGCCCAGGGAACGCCCCGGGCATCCACTCCTAACATAATGCTCCTGGCCGGGGTTGGGGCGGCTCTTTTTGCTCAGCGCAGGAAGAAATGCAAGGGATAGGGACTACTTATAGTCACCCTTCGGCTTACGGAGATTGTCGGAGGTCCGCTCAAACTGGCAGGAATCCGGACGATTTCGCCCGCATCGCGGAGAGAGCCGCCCTTTGCGACGTTCTTGATCGGACCAAAGGCCGTTTAGCGTGCTTCATTGCGTGTTGCGGAGAGGAAGAGCGGGTTCCATGGTGGCCTGGCGATCGGCGCAACCCTATCTGTGCCCACGCTTAAGAAGCTATATTGGGTCCATGCGAATTCTACTGGTGGGAAACTTTGGGCCGGATGCCCAGCAGAGCATGCAGCGGTATGCGGCATGGCTGGAGCCCGTCCTTACGGCCCGCGGCTATCGGGTTACCGTCCTGCGGCCGCGACCGTTTTTCGCACGGTTGACGAGCCGGCCGGCTCTGCAAAAGTACCTGGGCTATCTGGACAAATTCGTGCTTTTCCCTCCGCATCTCCGCCGCCTGGCGAAGAAACACGATCTGGTTCATGTCCTGGATCACTCCAATTCCATGTATCTGCGCATGGTGCGCGGCACTCCCTGTCTCGTCACCTGCCACGATTTGCTGGCAGTTCGCGCGGCCCGGGGCGAGTTTTCGGATTCTCCAACAAGAAAGACGTCGGGGCGGCTACTGCAGAAGTGGATCCTCTCCGGCTTGCGCACGGCGCCGAATGTGCTGTGTGTTTCCTCAAAGACGGCCAGCGATCTGAAGGTCCTTGCCAGCGAGACGGGTCGCCGGACCCGCGTGATTTATAACCCACTCAACTGGGACTACGGACCCGGAGCGCCACTTCCCGAAGCACTTTTGTCCCGTCTTGGTTTGCGGTCCGGGGAGCCCTACCTGCTGCACGTGGGCGGAAGCGGTTGGTACAAGAACAGGACCGGGGTTCTCAACATCTATGCTCGGCTCATCGCCAAAGCGGAGTTTTCCGGCGTTCGGCTGGTGATGGCCGGCGCGCCGTGGAGCGCGACGATGCGAGAACTGGCGGAGGAACTCGAACTCGGTGACCGCGCAATCGAGGCAGCCGGCCCAACAAACGAAGAGTTGCTGGCGCTTTATGGCAACGCGCTTGCGCTGCTGTTTCCCTCTCTTGAAGAAGGCTTCGGGTGGCCGGTCCTGGAGGCGCAGGCCTGCGGCTGCCCGGTCATTACTTCTGCCCGTGCACCCATGACCGAGGTCGCGGGCGAAGCGGCAATTTTCGTGGATCCTACCGACCCGCAGGCCGCTGGAACTGCGATTGCCGAGGGCCTGCAACGGCGTGAGTGGCTACGCGCAGCCGGCTTCCGCAATATGAAACGTTTTGACGAGGCAGAGCTTGCGGGCCAATACTGCGCATTTTACGAAGATATTTTGAAGGATGCGTCCAGCCCGGTCCGTTGAGTTCCGGGCGCAGGGTCTTCCAGCAGCCCTTTGACGGTCTCTTCCAGGCTGAAAAAACACAGATCAGCCAACGCGCGCGCGGATTCAGCGCCGGGCTTCTGGTGGTCGTGACCGCCGTCGAGGAAGATGGTCTTCATGCCCAGACGGCGGCCGAATTCGATGTCGGAGAGCGAATCGCCAATCATGACGCTGGCTGCGGTCGTAATCGTGGGGAATTGGGCCACAGCCTGCTCGAAGAGGCCGGGCAGCGGCTTGCGGCAGTTGCACTGGTGCTTGTCGTGCGGGCAGAAGTAGAAGGCGTCCACATGGGCGCCGTGTGTCTTCAGGAGGTCTTGCAAGGAGGCGTGAATGGACTCCACATCGGCGGCCGTATAAAGGCCCAGCGCAATGCCGCGCTGGTTGGAGACAACCACTACGCGCAAGCCGGCCCGATTGAGCCGGGCAATGGCTTCCGGTACTCCGGGCAGCAGGTGAAACTCGTTCCAGCAGGTCACGTAGCGGCCTTCCGGCATTTTTTCGTTCAGCACTCCGTCGCGGTCGAGGAATACAGTATTCAAGTCACGCGGAAAAGCACTCATGGGGGCGTTCTTCACCCAGCTATCATAGCAACAGCCCAGCAGTACGCAGATGAGGTTCAGGAGGCGGGATAGCATGAGTCCCATGTGGGAGCGGGGTTCCCCCTTGAAACTGTTTACTGCCCGCAAATGAGTGAGTCAGGCTGTCTTGCCTGATAAGTGATTGGCTAGACCGGGCTGCGAGAGGTACAAGGGCCCAAGGGGAGAAAAGCATGTCCAGCAAACCGGATGCCGCGGAGGTCTTCGGCAAGGCGATTGCGGAACACATGGAAGTGGTGCGCCAGTTGGTGGACCAGCAGCCCGTGTTGGAAGGGATCGCCACGGCCATGACGAAAACGTTGCGCGCAGGCGGGAAGATTCTGTGGTGCGGCAATGGTGGCAGCGCGGCGGATTCGCAGCATCTGGCCGCGGAGATCGTGGGCCGTTTTTGCCGCGAGCGCCGGGGTTTGGCTTCGGTGGCGCTGACCACCGACACGTCGATTCTCACCTCGGTAGCCAACGATTATGGCTTCGAGGCGGTTTTCTCGCGTCAAGTGGAGGCGCTGGGGGTTCGCGGCGACCTGCTGGTGGGTATTTCCACTTCCGGCAACAGCCGCAATGTGCTGGCGGCGCTGGAGTCGGGTCGTGCGGCGGGGCTGGTTACGGTGGCCTTCACCGGCTCTGGCGGCGGCAAGATGGCCCAACTCGCCGACCATCTCCTTGCCGTCTCTTCGTGCGATACTGCGCGGATTCAGGAGGCGCACATCCTGGCCGGGCATATACTCTGCGACTGGATTGAATTGGATTGTGTTGAGGCACAAGCTGCGGCGGCTGCGCTGGCTGTGGAGGAGCGGTGATCGAACAATTGCATCGGGTCATCGAGGAAATCGAACAGGAATGGTGCCACCGGCGGTTGCTGGTCGTCGGCGACGTGATGCTCGACAAATACATTTGGGGCGAGGTGGGCCGGATCTCGCCGGAGGCGCCGGTTCCGGTGGTTCGCGTCACCCGTCAGAGCGAGCAGCCGGGCGGTGCGGCCAATGTGGCGATGAATATGGCCCGGCTGGGCGCCGAGACAATGGTGGCCGGTTTCAGCGGCGACGACGAAAGCGGGAGACTGCTGGCGTCGAGTATGGCCGCCAACGGAATCGTTCCCTTGCTGACGGTCAGCAAAGGATTTCCCACCATCACCAAGTTGCGCATTCTGGGCGGGCGGCAACAGATGTTGCGCCTGGACAGCGAGCGGCTCGGAGACCGGGAGCAGTGCGACTATGACGCGTTGGTGGAAAATGTGCTGGCGCATCTGCCCAGCTGCCACGCGGTGGTGCTCTCGGACTACGCCAAGGGAGTGTTGACGCCCGCGGTCTGCCAAAGAGTGATTGAGGCCGCGCGCCGCGCGGGGATCCCCGTGCTGGTGGATCCCAAAAGCGCGGATTTCACCCGTTACCGCGGCGCTACGACCATCTGTCCCAATCTCGGAGAGTTGTCCGCGGCGGTCCGGTTCACCTCGCCAGAACTCAATACCAGCGACCTGAGAGTGCTGCTGAAGGCAGCAGAATCCATGATCCCGGCCTTCGCCATTGAGTTTCTTACAGCGACCTTGAGCGAAAAAGGTATTGCGCTGGTCCGGCCCGGCAACTGTTTTATGGCGCCGGCGATGGCCCGCCAGGTCTTCGATGTCTCGGGCGCCGGCGACACGGTCATCGCGGTACTGGCACTGTGCCTGGCTTCAGGATTGTCGCCCGAAGCGGGCGTGGAAATGGCCAATGTGGCAGCAGGCATCGTGGTGGGCAAGGTTGGCACTGTCCCGGTGGAGAAGCACGAACTACTGGCCGCTCTGGCACCAGAGCTTGCCCTGCACGCGGAGGACAAGGTCCTGGCCCGCCCGGAACTGCTGAGACGTGTCGCCTTGTGGAAGGCCAACGGCGAACAGGTAGTTTTTACCAACGGCTGCTTCGACCTGCTCCATGTGGGGCATATCGCGGTGTTGGAGCAGGCCCACCGTTTCGGCGACCGGCTGATCGTGGCCGTGAACAGCGATGCTTCTGTGCGCCGTCTCAAGGGACCGAGACGGCCCATCGTGGGCGAGCGAGAACGGTGCCGCGTGCTGGCGGCCTTGGCGGCCGTCGATGCCGTGGTGATTTTCGACGAGTCCACGCCACTGGAATTGATTGTGGCTGTGCAGCCGGACGTACTCGTCAAAGGCGGAGACTATACCCCCGAAACCATCGTCGGTGCCGGGGAAGTTAGGGCTTGGGGCGGACAGGTAAAACTCGTCCCCACCGTCGAGGGATTCTCGACGACCCGTCTGATTGAAAAGGGATTAGGAATGTAGCTTGAGGAAAGCTAGGCGATGCTTGGTTATTCGCTCCCTGCTCCTTACTCTTGTTACCCTTGTTACTCCTGCCAGAATGACTCCCTCCGATATCGTGTTACTCCGGTAACAGGTCTGCTGTCGCCGCAGCAAAGGATATGTTTGCGGAAAGAGTGACGGACGCATTCGCTGGGGTATTATGTCTACAACACACTCTTTACCAAGGTGCCGCCACTTCTGGCGGTGCAGAATATCAATGCTGCGCCGAGCCGTATTCTCGATGCGTCTCAGCCTGCCAATGTCCTGCTTGTTCGAGGCCGTGCTTCGCTGATCCGTCGAAGACATGGCTCGCGGTGCTGATGCGGTCTCCAAGGATCTTTGCGGCAGCTTTCATGAATTGACTCATGCCCTGTTGTTAGTCGCGTAAATGTATCTAACGGTCTTTGAATATTGTGAGGTCCGGTTGTTACAAAACAGCGGTGTTGCTGATGTCTCCTTAACTCCCTCAAAACAGGAAATTGCACTGACGGATCTGTGGCTGGTTATCCGAAAGAGACGCGTTCTGCTTGCCGTGCTTGCTGTGGGGTTGGCGATTCTGGCCGCGACGGCCGGCTACAAGCGCGGGGACAGGTACAGTGCCACGGGCCAGATCGAGATTCAGCCGGGTTCGGCCGCCGATCTGAAACAATCGATTTCTTCGGTATTGAGTTCGGGAACCAGTTCGCTCGATTCCGTGATTGAAAGCGACATTCTGATTCTCAAGAGCGAGACGCTACTGATGAAGGTCGCTGGAACCTTGAAGCTGCAGAACGACCCGGTGTTTCTGAATGGCCGGACAACGATCAAGACATCTTCTTTCGGCGGGCAGGTCATTCCACTGCTGCACGGCAATCTCGACGATCCCCATGTACGCGCTGTCATCGTGCAGACCTTGCGAAAGAATATGACGGTCGAACGCGTGCCGCGCACGCAGATGATCTCCATTTCTTACAGCAGCCGGTCTCCCCAGTTATCTGCAAACGTGGTCAATGCACTGGAGAGCGAGTATGTCGAGAGTAACTTCGTTGCCCACTATAGCAACACCAAGCAAGTGAGCCAATGGCTCACCAGCCAGATCGAAGGTCTGCGCACCGTCGTGCAGAATTCGCAGGACCGGATGGTGGACTTACAAAAGAAGCTGGGGATCTCTGCGCTCGACCCGCAGCACAGCATGATCGTGCAGGAAATCACCAACCTCGAAAAGGGCGTTTCAGATGCGACCGAGCAGCGGGTTCTGGACGAAGCTCGCTACCATATGCTGCAGTCGCTGCCGGCCGATCAGATTCTGGACACTCCTACCTCTCTGGGCAGCGACGGGGCCCAAAGCTTACTCACCAGCCTACGCGGGCAACGCGCGGCCGACAGTGCGGAAATGGCAAGATTGCAGCCGGTTTATGGGCCGAATTATCCCCAAGTGAAGCAGTTGGTTGCCCGGATTCAAGCTTTCGATCGTGAGATTGCCAAGCAGGAAGAACGGGTCACGAATCAGGCCAAGGACGCCACCGGCATTGCGCAGGCGGCCGAGAACAAGGCCAGGGGCATGCTCGACAGCCGGGTCCATGAACTCTATGGCCAACGGGACGACCTGGTGCAATATGAACTGCTCAGCCAGGAATACGAATCCAACCGGCATATGTACGAGAGCATTCTCGCCCGGCTTCGGGAAGCGGCGGTGGATGCCGGGTTGGACTCGGCCGATATCAGCGTCGTAGATCTGGCCACCCTGCCCGTCCAGCCTTCCAGCACCTCGCCCGCAATCCTGGGCCTGCTGGGCCTGTTCCTTGGGTTGCTGGGCGGGATGGCGTTGGCGCTGCTGCTGGAAAAGATGGATACGCGCGTGCGCGATTCAAGACAGATCCAGGAATTGCTCGGTTTGTCCGCCATCGCTGTTGTCCCTCAAACCAACTGGAAAGCACGGGAAAAGACCAAGGATATCGATCCCGTGAACGCTGTCGGGCCAGAGATTCTCTGGGATTCCAGGTCGGCCTTTTCCGAGGCCATGCGCGTTCTCAGGACCTCGATTCAGTTGTCAAGCACTTCACGGCAATCGCGCGTGATCGCCGTTACCAGCTGCCAACCCGGAGAAGGCAAGTCCACGCTATCCACTAACCTCGCTGCGACCCTCGCGCAGGGGGGCAAAAGAGTTGTCATCGTGGACACCGACATGCGCCGACCGAGTCTGCTTTGGCGGCTCAAACTGGCCGGCAAGAGTGGCTTGTCGGAGTATCTGACCGGCGCCGAAACGCTGGAAGGAATCACACAGACTCACAAAACCTTGACCACGCTGGATATGATCCCATCGGGAAGTGCGCCGCCGCTGCCAGCCGATCTTCTCGCTTCGGATCGGATGAAGCAGTTCGTCGAGAAACTGCGTGAGCGTTACGAATACGTCATCTTCGACACTCCGCCCGTCTTGTCGGTGACCGATCCGCTGATCGTTTCTTCCTTGGCCGATGGTCTGGTCCTGGTCATACGCCAGGGTATCTGCAGCCGGGGCATGTTGGTCCGCGCGGCGGAAGTCTGTCAAGACGTAGGGATCAAAGTCTACGGCTTCGTTCTCAATGGGGTGGACGCAAGTTTACCTGAGTATTACGGATACCTTGGCTACTATTCCTATGACTACAAAGCCAAGGCTTAGAAGGCCGGGGCCACTTCAGGCACGAGGAGGTTATATGGGGGTTCAGTTCAAGTCCGTTCTTGTGAGTATCCCGCTGGCGGCTGCCGCCCTAAGCTTCGGCGCGAGTGCGACCCTTGCCCAGTATGCGGGCCCGGCCATCACATCGACTTCCCCGGCGGCAAGCGCACCTGACTTCGCGATGAACGCCGAATATGGAGATTTCAAGATTCTTCCCGGCGATATTATCTCCATCGCAACCGTGGGCATCCCCGAGTTGACTACGACAATGATGTCGTCTGCCGGCTCCTTTTCCGGTACGTCCTCGGCCACGGTTCCGGGTCTCAAGGTTGGTCCCAAGGGACAGGTCGAACTCCCGTACCTGGGGTCGGTGATGTTTGCCGGTCTTACTCCATCCGAAGCTGCGGTATATCTGAGCCGTGCACTGAAAGAGCGAGGCATCCTGGTGGATCCGCAGGTCAGTGTGGCGCTGATGGATTCGCCAACACGCGTGATCACCATGATCGGCGAGGTGGCAAAGCCCGCTCCAGTGCCGGCCTTCGGGCAGTTGCGGCTATTGGACGCAATCTCTGCCTGCGGAGGATTCACGCAGTTGGCCAGCCACACCGTCACCGTCCGCCGGCGCGGCTCTTCCGCCCCCATCACGGTCGAACTCGGCGTTGATCCAAAGATGGCGAGCGAGAGCAATATTCCCCTCATGGCTGGCGACACGGTCATCGTCCCCAGGGTGGGCAATGTCTTCGTTGTGGGCGAGGTCAAGACCGAAGAAGCCTTCCCTCTCTCCAGCAACGCGCCGATTACGGTCATGCGCGCCATTTCCATGGCAGGCGGACTCAAGTACAGCGCGGCTCTTTCCAAGGCCAGGATCATTCGCACTACGGTTGACAACCAGCGCGTTGAAATCAAGTTCGACCTGAAGAAGCTGATGAATGGTAAGGAGCAGGACATTGCCCTGGTCTCGGACGATGTTCTCTTCATCCCGGCAAATGCCTTCAAGAATACCCTTTCTTCCGGAGGCGCCGCCGTGGCCTCCAGCCTGCTGTATGGATCGGTTTACGCGGCTGCAACTATCAAGTAATCCGGGGTGGGGCCGCATGGTCCGGCACGCGTCTCGGAATCTTCACATTGCTCGCAACAGATTGTCGGATTGCAACCTGGGAGACTCGACCACCGTGCTTCGCGCATTCAAGCTCTCGCCTCTTGTGATCTGCACCAGCGTCTCGCTGCTGGCGATCGGCGAGCTTGCCCTCGGAACTTCACTGTATTTCACTGCTATGATGGCCATCGCCATGCTGAGCATCGGGATTACCTTCAACCTGCTGGGCGGGTTCACCACCTTCGGTGGCTTCTTCTTCAGCGCATTTGCCCTGCGCACGATTGTTATCTCGCAGTTTGCCAAGGTACTGCTTCTGGAAGCCGCCGATAAGAATCTCGATGTGCCGCGACTGACGATCTCCATATATGCCGTCTTTTATCTCAGCGCGATGGTGGGAGTGTTTCTCTTTGGTAAGGTACGATTGCGCCTGCCCAGACCCATGGAATCTCTCACCGGCGCTCAGGCCAAGTTGCTCTATACGATCGCGCTGTCCGTAGGTGTGGCGGCGATGGCTGTTTTTGACAGCTACAATCAGTCTTATGGAGAACATACCGAGTACACCGGCGCGCGGAGCCTGGCCTTGGCCTTTTCGCCATTGCTCCTTTTTTCGCTGGTGCTTGCCGTGGATACGACCATAAAGAAAAGTAACGGAAAGCATAGCATCAGCGTTGCAGTACTCGTTCCGTGGGTTATCTCGACTTTAGACGGCTTTATCGATACAGTACGAACGGCAATGCTGATGCCGGTAATCATCTACTTTGTCACATGCTATCTGCGTGGGTATCGTTTCAAGAGACGCCACATCCTGGCTGCAGCGCTCGTCGCTTTTTCCTTTTTCGCTTTTATCGGCCCCCTGGAGGTTTTCACTCGATTCTTCATCGCCAACCAACCGCTCAGCCAAAGAATCTATTGGTCCTTCCACACTCTGGCAACGCACCATGATCCCAGAGAGTGGCGCGACTCGGCGGCCGAAGAGGCGGAATCGCTCTCGGGGTCACGCGAGCAATACTACAGCAAGCCCGGGACGTCTCTCTTGAGCAGACTTTCTCTTATCCGCGCGGATAGTGACGTCATAGATGCCTGCTCATCTGGCACACACTACGGCTTTGCCGCAATCAAGATCGAGGCGCTGCAGAGCATTCCGTCTTTCCTGTACAAGAACAAGCCGCGGTTTCTTGGAGGCGCGGACTACATCGGGCGCGTTGCTGGATTGTCCGCAGAGGGCGACATTGTCAGCTTTCCGGCGATTACAGCCGTGAGCGATAGTTATGGATCGTTCGGATGGCTCGGGGTCGTGCTGTTTCCACTTATCTGTTTCCCTTTAACTTTCATCATCTATGAGAGCATATTCGATATCAGCAAGCCATGGGGAACGGTCGCGTTTGGCGCAGGTGTTGTCTTCTTTGGGGAGATGACGACGTATCGCTTTCTTTCCATTGCATTCCGCATGCCCGTCGTACTGTTACTGCTTTCTTACCTGCTGGTAGGTCTCGTCAAGATGGTGCCGAATCGAGGCGATCATTTCCTTGGCTGGCGAACTGAATCGCTAAATTCCGGGAAGGTGCGCGCGTGAGACCGTGAAACAGACATCAAAATCAGCTTTGACGAGCAAGCTTTGTCATGGTGCAGTGGTTTCCCTTGCGGCGCCGCTCGTCTTGGTCAGCATCTTCGAGAGGGTACTGCGCTTTGGCCTTGGCTTGAGCAACCCTGTTCTGATCACGCCAGACTCGGCGTGCGGGTACATCCTGAAACCCGATAAGGACGATTTCCGCTTCTTCTCCCACAACGCCAGGAGGCATCGCTTCGCCGCTCAGGCCATTGAACAGATGTGTCCAGAATTGATGGGGAGCTTATCACTCAGCCGCTCGCCGATAACTGGACCCGATGCTGCCTGCGGTCCTGGAGCCGGGGGGGCAGAGGGTTTTGAGCGAGTCATATTTCTTGACCGCGAAGCAGGTTACACCCGTTCTTCGGTACCGAATCTCGAGTTAGAGGGAGATTGCTTATGAGAATTCTACATGTCATCACGACGATCGATGCCGCGTCCGGCGGACCGGTAGAAGGAGTCAGGCAGCTGTGCAATATTTACAAAGCGGGAGGCCATGAAGCTGAGGTGGCCACGCTGGATGCGCCGAAAGCGGTGGAGCATTTGACTTTTCCCGCGCCCGTCATCGGACTCGGGCCAACACTGGGAGTGTATGGATATTCTCCGCGCGCATTGCCCTGGCTGAAGGCCAATCTTTCCCGCTTCGATCTAGTGATTATGAATGGAGTATGGCAGTATGGCACTGTCGCAGGCTACTGGGCACTCAAGGGAACCGGCATACCTTACGCAGTCTATGCCCATGGCATGCTCGATCCATATTTCAAGAAGAACTCTCCATTCAAGCACTTGAAAAAGACGATTTACTGGTACGTTATCCTCCGAAAAATACTTTCTGACGCAAACAAAGTCTGTTTCACCTGTGAAGAAGAAAAGCTGCTCGCCAGGGAGTCATTTCCCGGTTATCGGGTTCGCGAAGCGGTGGTGTCATATGGGAGTTTTGGCCCCAGTTGCGATATGGCCGCCGCATCCAACGAGTTTATCTGTCGATGGCCCGAGCTGCGCGGAAGGCGCCTGGCGCTGTCTCTGGGGCGCATACATCCCAAGAAGGGCACCGACATGCTCATCGAGGCATTCGCAACTACATTGGCCAAGGACCCGCAATGGCATCTAGTTCTTGCCGGTCCAGACCAGATAGGCTGGCAGAAGAAACTAAAATATCTTGCGGCGAATCTGGGCATCGCAGATCGCATTACCTGGACGGGAATGTTGAAGGGTACGTTCAAGTGGGGCGCCTTTGCGGCCGCGGAAGTGTTTGTTCTACCATCGCACCAGGAAAACTTCGGCATTGTGGTTGCAGAGGCCCAGTCTTGCGGACTTCCAGTTATTCTTTCCAACCGAGTCAATATCTGGCGAGAGGTTGAAAGCTACAGGGCGGGACTGGTCAACAAAGATACAGTCGAAGAAACCATAGCTTCGCTAAAGCGTTGGTCGGAGCTTACCGGGGAAGAGATTGCCGCCATGGGAGTGCGCAGCAAAGAATGCTTTGACGAGCTATTCAACTACAACGCTACCTCCAGGAAGGTGCTATGCACTGTTGAAGAGTTGGCGCGAAGCCGCGAGGGAGGCATTCGCCACAAGTCTTCCGCTTCGCCTGGGAGTAGCCTCATCTAACCGCCAGTTAGCTTGATGCCTGCCGCATCAGGCCAACGAATCTCGAGTTCACGCCAATTCGGCATGTATGCAGGGGATCATGATCAAGAGAATTGCGAAAATGCTTGCGGCGCTGGGGACGGGCATGGGCCTGAACCTTGTCGTGCAGCTTCTGTTGCCGCCAGCGTTTCTTCATTACTATGGAATCAGGAGATATGGCGAATGGCTGGTGCTATCGGCCACGGTCAACTATTTGAGCACGTTGAACTTCGGTGTCACCACCTACGCCAGCAACCAGCTGACGATGCTGCGCAAGCGCGGCGAGATGGACGAATATCGGCGATTGCAAAGCAGCACACTGGCCATGATCCTCTTCATGATTGGCGCCGGATTAATCATTATTTCGAGCGTTTTCTTTCTGCCGCTGACGACGCTGCTGCACTTGTCCACAATGAGCCGCACGGAGGCGACGTTGGCTGCCTTCTTCCTCGGTCTTCTGGCCATGTCAAACATTTTCGCTGGCTATTACAACAACTTGTTCATGGTTGTGGAGAAGGCGCATAGGGGATGGTCATGGTACGTGGCGCGGTGGAGTTCCTCCGCGCTCATTTGCGTTCCCTTGGCCATGTTACGCGCCCCCTTTTCAGTCATTGCGATCGGCCAATTCTCCGCTTCGTTGATCGTGGCCCTGCTCACAGTTCTCGACCTTAAGCTGCAAATGGGAGCTCTGCCGTTGGGACTCAAAGGAGCGAATTGGAAGACGGCCAAAGCGTCGCTGGCTCCCAGTGGCATGTTCGCCATGATCTTCACGCAACAGTTTCTCCTCTTCCAGGCCCCGGTGATCATGCTCAACTGGATTCTCGGACCGGAGGCCGTTGTCCTCTTTACCATTTGTCGCACGATTCTCTCGACCGCGCGCCAGTTGCTGCAGACCATTACCAACGCCATTGCGCCAGAGATTACTCTCTCATTTGCGGACCGCAACATGGGGAAGCTGCTGAATATTTTCCACTATTCGGAGAAGATCGTCTTTTCCGTGATCCCGATAGCGAACCTGGGCGCCTTTCTTGCTTCCCCCATCCTGCTCGCGATCTGGCTGCACAAACCGCAGCTTTTCGATCCCTATGTGTACGGGCTGATGACGCTGATTTCCGCGGCGATGAGCATGAGGGATCACAAGCAGTTCTTTCAGTTCTCGACCAACACGCACAAGCGGCTCTCCATCATCGTCTTCTTTGGCAATATTCTGATGATTGCCGTCAGCATTCCATTCACCGTCAAGTTTGGCCTTTTTGGATTCATGTTTACCTGGTTGGCCTCGGAAGCAATGCAAATGGGGCTTATCTATCACGAGAACAAGAAACTCTTCCACAATGATCCGTCCATTAACTTCATCCCGGTCGTAAAGCTTGGGCTGGTGATGGCGGTTTCGTTGCCGATCTGCATGGGGCTGGTCCACTTTGGCCAGCGCATCTCTTTGACCATGGTCGGAGTCGCGGCGGTGGTGGGAATCCTGCTGCTTGTCCTGGAGTCCTACTTTGTCTTCGGACTGCAGGACGTGTGGACATTGTTCCGAAGCAGACTGCGGCGCAACGAGATGGTTCCTGCGCGGGGATTGTGAGCGCGTTCGCGGGTCAGCGTTGAAATCACTGGAGCCGTGGGGTCATCAGCGGCCACAGATAGAATCTGTGTCACCTAAATTATGCACTGTGTGAGTTCACGACAGGTGCCGGATCTATAGGGCAGCGCTAGCCCAGCACGGATGACATATCTGTGACGGTGCAGTTATTCAGGGCCGCATCAGTAAGCCGAAAACTCCAGCACTGGAACACGAACCATTACTTCCGCGGTGTAGCAGCGCGCTCATCCACCTGCTCGACCGCGAAAACCACCAGTTTGCTGCACAGGTTCTGGTGCAAGCCGCGCTCATTGAAGGAACGCTGTCCCGCCTCGGTGTCGAGAGCGCAACCGGTCAACTCGCGGCAAAGGATGGAGCCGTGAGCCGCGCGGAAGGCCTCGGTGATTTGCTTCGCACGCTGGTAGACAGCGTTGCGTCCGGCAACGGGATCGGCGGCCATGGCGGCGCCGCCAGCTTCTCCCAGAGCCAGTAGGGCGTCGGTGAGAGCGCCGCAAATCTCGCCCTGGCGCGCAATGCCGCCGCCAAAGGGCGCAGCCAGCGCCAACCGCTGTACCTCAGTGCGGCTTTCGTCTGTGGCGCAAGCGGCGTAAACCGACTGGGCGCAGTTGTAATGCTCGGAAAAAAGTTCCAAAGCTCGTTGGGATCGAATGTTGGTCACGGTCGTCCTCTCTGAGTTCTATTCTTCACCCAACTCGTAGGGAATGCCAAAGCGGCCGATCTGGATCAGAGCTTTATCGCTGGGCGGCCAGATGTGGAGGCTCTCCACGGGGCTGTGGCCGGCAATGCGATGCGCGTCGGTGGTTCCCACCAGGGCACCGGTTGCGGCTTCGTGGAAGTGCACGCTGAGCGCGTCGCCGCCGTTAGCCCGCGTCCAGCCAAAGACGTAATGGCCGGGGCGCAGGGCGATGCCGCCAATCCGCACCGGGGCCTGGACGATGAGGTAGTGCGAGTACTTTCCGTCGGCCGAGTAGCCCGCCGTCAGCAGCACCACGCCGGCGATGAAGCGGCCGCGGCCGTTAACGATCCCCGAAGCGGTGCGCATCTCGGTCTCAATGTGCTCCTTCTCGACCGGCGCGCGGGCCGGCAACAGAGAGGCCAGTTCCGCATCGCTGGCCTGGTGCCAGGCCTGCTTCTCTGCAAAGGCGAAAGGGGCCAAAGTCAGCAGAAAAACAGCGCAAATCAACAAATACACAATCCGTGTCTTCTTCATTGTGTTGGTTTTCTCAGGGATTCCAGGGGAACGATGCCGCGCTGAATCGCAGCGGTCGCGGCCTGGGTCCGGTCGGTGACGCCCAGCTTGCCCAACAGGCTGTTGATGTGGGTCTTCACCGTGGCCTCGGAGATTTCAAGCACCGTGGCGATCTCCTTGTTGCTTTTGCCGTGCACGATCTGTTCCAGCACGTCGAACTCGCGCGGCGTCAGCTCCTCGGTGCCCATACGCTCGGCCAGCCGCTGCGCAATGGCCGGCGGAATGTGCTGCTTTCCGGCATGAACGGCACGGATGGTCGCAATCAGTTCCTCGCTGGTCATGCCCTTCAGCAGATAGGCGCGCGCCCCAGCCTGCAAGGCGCGATAGATGTCCTCGTCGCCGTCGTAGGTGGTGAGCACGATGAACCGGGCGTGCGGCGTCTCCATGCGCAGGCGCTGGATCACGTCCACCCCGCCCATGCGGGGCAGGCGCAGGTCCATCAGTGTAATGTCCGGCTGAAGCTTGCGAAATTGTGTAATGGCTTCCACGCCGTCCGCGGCCTCGCCCACCACCTCGATGCCGTCCACCACGTTGAGCAGCGCCACCAACCCCTGGCGCACCACGTGGTGATCCTCGACCACCAGCACGCGAATCGCTTCCCTGTTTCCAGTTTCTGCCACGTTCATTCTCCCGCTCTCTCTTTGCCTTCTCGCGGCGCCCGCGCCCGCAGACGCACCACCGTTCCGCCGCCCAGTTCGCTGGTCACTTCGAGCGTGCCGCCGATGGAAACCGCCCGCTCCCGCATCCCCGTCAGTCCATAGTGGCCGACGGTTGAAGCCGCTTCCGCGCCGGTCTCGAATCCGCGCCCGTCGTCGCGCACTTCCAGGGCAATGGTCTCCGACCCGTATTCCAACTGCACAAACAGGTTCTTGGCCCCGGCGTGCTTGTGTACATTATGGATGGCTTCCTGAGCCACGCGGAGGAATTCCCGCTCGGTGCCGGGGGGCAGTGGCCGATACGCGCCGAAGGTGCTGAAGTGTACCTCGAATCCGTGCCCACCTGCCGCCTCGACCACCCGCCGCAACTGGACCGGCAGGGTAGTCTCACGCGAATCCTGCGAGCGCAGCGCCCAGATGGATTGGCGCGCATCGGCCAGGCCTTCGCGGACGTAGCCGCGGGTCGTATCCAGATGCTTGGCGGCGGCGTCCACTTTTTTCAGCCGCAGCAACTCCGCAAGCACTTCCAGTTGCACCGAGATTCCCACGTAGCCCTGCGCCAGGGTGTCGTGAATCTCGCGCGCAATGCGCCCGCGCTCTCCAAGCACCGCCTTGAACTCGCTCTCGGCGCGCTTGAGGCGCAGACGCAGCAGCAGCACCACCAACCCCGCCGCCAGCGCGGCCAGGAAGAGATAGAACCAGATGGTCTGGTAGAAACGCGGCCGCAGTTCAAATCGCAGCGCCGCGCCTTCGGTGTTCCACACGCCATCGTTGTTGGCCGCCTGCACGCGGAAGGTGTACTTCCCCGGCGGAATATTCGTGTAGTAGGCGGTGCGCCGGGTTCCGGCCTCGGTCCAGCCGCGGTCGAAGCCCTCCAGCATGTAGCGGTAGCGGACCTTCTGCGGCGCGGTGAAGCTGAGCCCCGCGTAGTCGAACTGGAAGTGCACATGCCCGGCCGAGACCCTCAGCCAGGACGCCGCACCATGCAATGCCAGCTCCACATCGTCTACGGAGAAGCGTTCCAACGCGACCGGCGGCGGCGTCGAGTTGACCGGGAAATGCGCCGGGTCCACCTCGACCAATCCCCTGGGCGTGGCGAACCAGAGGCGCCCGTCGCGCGAGCGCCAGGCCGAGGGGTGGCTATTGGTGGCCGTCTCGCGGCTGCGCAGGCCGTCCGCGGGGCCAAACTCGATCCAGTGCGAACAGCCGCCCCGCATGTCGCAGTCGCAGCGGGCAATGCCGTTGCCGGTGGCGAACCAGAGGTGGTTGTTGCCGTCGTCCAGGATGGCGTGGATGGTGGTCTTGTTCAGCCCGTCGTGCGTGACGGCGGAAAACTTCTGGCCGTCCCACAGGTTCCAGCCGTGGTCCTGGGTTCCGACGAGCAGTGTCCCGCCGGCGCGCGGCAAGAGAGCGGTGACCACGTTGCTGGAGAGGCCGTTGGCTGTCGTATAGTTCTGTATTTTGCCGCCATGCAGCCTGCTGAGACCGGCAAAGGTGGCCACCCACAGGTCGCCGCCCGCGTCGCGGGCCATGGCGCCGACCAGATCGCTGCCCAGGCCGTTGGCTTGCGTAAAGGTCTCCATGTGCGCGTCCGGAAAGCTGGCAGTCTGGGTTGCCCAGTGGGCCAATCCGCGCCGGGTTCCAATCCACAGCGAGCCGTCGGCGTCGGCCAGCAGAGAGCGGATGAAGTCGTCCGGCAGCCCGTCGGCCGAGGTATAAGCATCGACCTTGCCACCGCGAATCCTATTGAGCCCGTCCGGAGTTCCCACCCACAGATCGCCGTTTTTAGCCGCCGCCAGCGACAGGATCACGTCGCTCAGCAGGCCATTACGCACCGAGTAGTTGCGCACCTTCGATTCGGTTCCCGACAGATAAGACAAGCCTGGGCTCGCAGCGGCGTCTTTGCTGTTGTCAGCAGGATGGGTTTCCGCAGCACCACCCCGCTTGACTGCGTTCAGGCCGCCGCCGCCCGTACCCACCCATAGCGTGCCGCTTCCGTCTTCGACAACCGTGGTGGTTGCATCGGAGGTAAGTCCCTCCCGCGCGCCCAGGGTACGGAAGCGCTGATCGCGCAGGATGTGCAGCCCATCGGTTTCGGTCCCGACCCACAAGTTGCCCTCGCGGTCCTCCATCAGCGTCAACACCGAGGCGGAGGCCAGCGAATCGGTGACCGGCAACCGCTGCAGTTTGCCCTCAGCCCAGCGCGCCAAGCCGCCGTTAGTGCCGATCCACAGGCTGCCTTCGCGATCGGCAAGAATCGCCTGAATGCGGGTGCCAGGGAGTTCGCGGCCTACGGTCAGGCGCGCCACAATTCCTTCACGGATGGTCGCGATCGCCGTATTCTTGCTCGCAGCCACCCATTGCCCATAACGAGAAGAAGAAAAGAACTCGGCTCCCGCATTGGGGAAGAGATCCGCAAACAGCGGCCCGCCCCATTTCCCTCTGGAGCGCAAAAAGAACCCCAGTGTCGTGGCCGTCCACAGATCTCCCTGCTTGTCCGTGGAGATGAAGTTGATGGTTCCGCTGGGCAATCCATTGCTGTCTGCCACAAACCGATCGCCAGCGAGCTGCACCAGGCCCAGTTCCGTCCAGGCCCAAAGCACGCCCTCCCCGTCCTCCGCCAGTGCGCGAATCCCGTTTCCGGGCAGCCCGCTGGCCGTGGTGAAGGCTGTCACGGCGCCGTTCTTCCAGCGCGCCAGACCCTCGCTGGTACCGATCCACAGCGCTCCGTCCCGGCCCGACAGTAGGCAGTGCACGTCGTTGCCGGGCAGCGCGGGGCTCGAATTCCGGTCGAAGACCTGGAAGCCATTCCCGTCGAAGCGGACCAGCCCCACCTCGGTTCCCATCCACACGAACCCGTCTTTGCTCTGGACCAGCGCCTGCACCGTGTTCTGCGGCAGCCCGTTCTCCATCACCCACGCCTGCCGCCCATAATTGGCCAGCGGCGTTGTGGGCTCAAGCGCAGGCGCGGCCAGCGCGGCGAGCAGAAGCACAGCGGCAACAAGGCCCGTACGGCGCTCTGTTCTGTCCGATTTTTCTTTCGAGGTACGGAACATTCTGAACCTGGGCGAACAGCGGGACTCTCCGGCAACGCTCCAATCGACCGGAAAAACCGCGCACTTCCACAGTAATGCGCCAGATACATGAATGCACAGAAGATCGCTTGCATTCCTGCATCGAAACCGGGATACATCAACCTATTGGTTGACCTCCGCACCCCTCCAAGGGTCCAAGACAAGCCGCCCACTCGCCGATAGGCTGTTTGATGTCTCCTGAAACTGTTTGCCACTGGCTTCGCAAGTCTTGATTCTCGGGCGGCTGCCTTCCCTGAAAGGTAGCCGCCCGAACCATATTTGGGGAAAAGAAGACGCTCTCGAGCGCCAACTGCCGCTTGCCCCACCCATCGATGGACTTCCGCCTCACTCCAATGGATCAAGACAGGTCGGCGGCTTGTCGGTAGCCTGTAAATGCCTCCTGAAGGCACCTGGCTCACTGGTCTCGCAAACTTTTATTCTCGGGTGGCTGCCTTGGATGAGCGCAGCCGCCCGATTTCTTTTTTGGAGGGCGAAACGACCTCCCCTCTCGACAAGTGAGAGAAAGCTGTTGCATGACCGGAATCTTGCCCTGACACAAAGGGGACTTATGCAAAGATTCCTTAGTTATTCCCTGCCGTTGTCTGAATCGTCGTCGCGCGATTCTTTACATAAGTGATGGTCCAGTGTTTCCCGTCCTGATCGTAAGTGACCGTGCGGCTGCCCTCTTTTTCTCCGTCGGGATGCATCTTCTGGCCGATCGCCATGCGCGTCTCCAATTCGCTCATTCCCTGCTTGACCTGGTGCGCGTCAACGGCGGCCCAAATATCCGCGGGCCAATGGCTGTAAATCGTGTGCGGGTCGTCGTAATAGAAGAGGAGGTCGCAATAATAGGCTTCATCGTTCCCCTGCATGGTCCCGATGGGCGTGGCATAGAGGCCGGTGCCGCCTTTGAGCGAGAAGACTGCGAATGCCTGGCGGTCGCCGTGCCCGATACCATCCTGAACGCTGGCCGGCACGGCGGATTTCACGATCTTCTTCACCTCCAGCCGCTCGGCCGCGGGAATCAACCCCACTCGCTTGGCAAAGACCACATGCCCGCCGACATAGGGGAAATAGCTCATCGTGTAGCCGTTCTTCATCCACACCGAAGTGCCTTCCAAGCGCTGCGTATCCTCAAAGTGGACGGGGAAAAAAGCGCGCACCACCGCAAGATCGTCCTTACTCTGAGTCTGACTGGGATCGACGTGCCTGATCACTCCGGGGTTCTGCCGGTGCCTCCATACGCTGTAAAGGTAGCCACTGCCAATGAGCAGGGAAATCAATGTCGGAATCAGTATCTTTTGCCAGGTCTTCATACACGCTCCAAATCGGTGATTGAAAAACTTATTGCCGAAAAGCTTATTGGCCGCCTTCGGCCTTCAAAAACGAGTAGAAGAAATCCAGAGACTTCCAGTAGGAATCCACCGGCAGGCGCTCGTCCTGGCCGTGGGCGCGGTCGTCGTCGCGTTCCAGGGCGATGGCCGAGTAGCCGTAAGAGGGAATCCCCGCTAAGGCAAAGTAGATGGAATCGGTGGCGCCGTTCTCCATCACCGGCGTCACGGGCACACCCGGCCAGATGGCTTGTGTGATGCGCGTCAGCGGCTCGAAGACTTCCTTGATCGGCGCGGGCGGCACCATGGCCTTGCGCTCGGGAGCGGTGTCAGAGACCACGTAAGCGTCGGAGACGTACTTCACCGTGAGCTTGGAATCGGCGAAGAGGGCAATCAACTGCTGGCGAATCTCCTCCGGCGAGTGGCCGGGAAAGATGCGGCAGTTCACGTTGGCCTGGGCGGTCTGCGCCAGGGCGTTGTTGGCGTGTCCGGCGGCGAGCCGGGTGGCGACGCAGGTGGTGCGGAAGTTGGAGCTGAAGCTAGGTTCGGTACTGAGCCGCGCGGCAGCGTCCAGATCCGCGGGCGTGGCCAGGATGGCGCGCATGTCGGCTGCTGTCTGCCCCTTCTCCTGCGCGGCCAGATTGGTGAAATAGGTCCGCGTCACCTCGTTCATCTCGAAGGGAAAGGTGTAGGCGGCCAGCTTGTCGATCGCGGCGGTCAGCTCATAGATGGCGTTATCCGGCCGGGGGCGCGAGCTGTGGCCGCCGGGATTGGTCGCGGTGATTTGAAAGTCGGAGTAGACCTTCTCCGTCGCCTCCACATCCGCCACCATGGCGCGGCCGTGGTCCAGTTCCACGCCGCCCGCATCGGGATTGATGACCCAGGCCGCGTCCACCAGTTCGCGGTGCTGCTGCACCAGCCATTGCGCACCGTTGAATTTACCGCCTTCTTCGTCGGCGGTAAGCGCCAGGATCAGGTCGCGGCGGGGCTTGTAGCCCTCCTTGTGCAGGCGGAGGAAAGTGGCCACCAGGGCGGCATCGGACTCCTTCATGTCCTGCGTGCCGCGGCCGTAGTAGTAGCCATCCTTCTCCACAAACTGGAAGGGGTCGGTGTGCCAGTCGGAGGGCAGAGCCTCCACCACGTCCATGTGGCAGAGAAAGAGCACTGGCTTCTCGCTGGTAGGCCCGGCGGCACGGAGACGCACGACAAGATTTTGCTTGCGCGCATCCGGGCCGAGCAGGTGTACGTCTTCGGGCGGAAAGCCTGCATCGAGGAAGCGCTTCTGCATGGCAGCGCTTCCGGCGGTGACGCTGCCCTTGGGCGTGTCGGTGGTGTTGGTCTCGATGAGCTGCTTGAAGATTTCCCGTGCCAGCGCGCGATCTTCAGCGGAAGCAGTGGGTAGCGGACTCTGAGAAAAGGCGGCAGGACCGAAGCTTAGGAGGAGTATGGCAAGAACGAAAGAGAAGATATTTCGGCGCATGGAGGCATTGTACGGCGGCCCTGGGAACTTGGAGCGCACTCCCGTCTTGCACAGCACGGAAAAGCGTTTTATCGTTGAGCGGCCACAACTTTCGAGGTGCAATATGCAGTCCAGGTTCCTTGCCGCCGCTTGCCTCATTACCTTCACCGTCGCCGCCCAAGCCCAGAGCACACCGGCGCGGCCCAAAATCACCGGCATTTCGCACCTCGCGGTCTACACGTCGAACCCCGCGGCCACCGACCACTACTACCGCGAGATCATTGGCGCGGCCAAGCTGGCGGACCCGGAGAATCCGCTGGGCGTGCGCTACGCCTTCAGCCCGACGCAGTTTGTGGAAGTGCTGCCGCTTCCGGCTGGCTCGGGCATCAACCGCATGGACCACACCGCCTTTACCACCGAGAGTGCCGAAGGCCTGCGCAAGTACCTGACCTCCAAAAGCTGGAAGACGCCGGCCGCGGTGACCAAGGGCGCCGACGGCAGCCGGTGGTTCACGGTGCTGGATCCGGAGGGCAACAAGGTGGAGTTCGTGGAGCCGCCGCGCCTGCCAAAGGACATTGTTGCTCCTCACGTCATCGGGCATCACATCATCCATCTCGGCATTCTGGTTCACAGTCGCACAACCGAAGACGTCTTCTACCGCGACCTGCTGGGCTTCCGCCCCTACTGGTTCGGCGGTATGCAGGAGGGCAAGATCGACTGGGTGAGCCAACAGATGCCCAACAGCCATGACTGGCTGGAATACATGCTGACCAGCGGCCCCTCGGGCGCAGGCATTCCGGCCAACATGTCGCAGCACGAACTGGGCGTGTTGGACCATCTCTCCATCGGCGAACTCTCGGTGGATGCGGCCTACAAGACCCTCAAGGACTCGGGACGCCTGGAGGGCGTGACGAACGACGGCCACACTCAAATGGGCAGGGACGGCAAGGGCCAGTTCAACATGTACGATCCGGACGGCATCCGTCTGGAACTAATGAACTTCCACGCCACGGAGAAGCCCTGCTGCTCGCCGTTCACGGCCGAGGATCCGGAAAAATAGACGGTAGACTTCGCCGGCAGGTAAGGCGATAATTGAGGGTGGAGGACGTATGGGATACGTATTGCCAAGAGGTAGTTCCAAATATGTCAGCCCCGACCTTATTGAAAAGGGACGTAAGCCAGTGGCTAGATTTCGGGTTAAGCTTCCTCCTCCGGTCAAGGTCCCTCCGCCGCCTACGCAATCGAATTCTCCGAAGCAGTAAGGAAGGCACAAGGAGCCATCCCCAATGCCGGCAACGCTTCTTGCGCTACAGGTTTTTCTTATTCTGTTGCCTGGGTTCTCGGCGGCTTATATCGTTCAGGCTTTGGCAACCCGCCGTTCGCAGTCGGATCTTGAGCGTGTAATTGAATCTCTGGTTTTCAGTTTCGTCATTTATGTCTGCTACGTACCGCTCAATGGCGGGAAGCTGCCCATTCACATCGTTCACGATCCTGCCGGAAAGATAGAGGACACCATCCTTTGGGAACCCGCGCAGTTGGCCTGGCTCGCTGCCGTCACTCTGGTGTTTGCCTTCGCTGCAGTCGCCTACATCCGCTTTGATGGCAACCAAGTGCTTCATTGGATGAAGCTGACAGAACGCACAACGCGCAATTCCATCTGGAACGACGTTTTTGAGAGCGAAGCGATCGATGGACAGCCGTTGCAGGTGGAATTGGCCGACGGCAGAAGCGTGCTGGGCAGTTTGCTTTACTACTCGGACATGTCGGAAGACGCATCGATTTATCTCACCCAGGCCTCGTGGATTGATGCGGAGAGTCATACGATTGCGATTCCAGGTTCCGGAATCTTATTGACGAAGAGCAGCGGCATCCGAGCCGTGAGCCTCCTCAATCCAGCGTCGGAAACTGCAGAAGATGAGGTTAAGGCCGAGGCAACAGAGCAAACTGACTGATCACCAGACGGAACCCTCTGTCTGCTTCGCGCTAAAATTCACATATGCCTGCCGCTGCGCTTTCGCCCGAAGTCCTGGCCAAGTACGAGCCCGTCATCGGACTCGAGGTCCACGTACAACTGCTGACCGCCACCAAGGCTTTCTGCGGTTGCGCCAATCAATTCGGCTCCCAGCCCAACACCAACATCTGTCCGGTGTGCCTGGGACTGCCCGGAGCTCTGCCGGTGCTCAACGCCAAAGCCGTCGAATTCAGCACGCTGGCCTCGCTGGCGCTGAACTGCGAAGTGCGCCCGCGCTCGATTTTTGCCCGCAAGAACTACTTCTATCCCGACCTGCCCAAGGGCTACCAGATTTCGCAGTTCGACAAGCCGCTGGCCGAGAACGGCTGGATCGACGTGCCCGCGGCCGACGGCTCGACCAAGCGCATCGGCATCACCCGCCTGCACATGGAAGAGGACGCCGGCAAAAGCATCCACGACGGGCTCACTGACTCCGCCAACCACACGTCTCTCGACCTGAATCGTTGCGGCACGCCGCTGGCCGAGATCGTCTCCGAGCCAGACATGCGCACCCCGGACGAAGCCTGGGAGTACCTGACGCGGCTCAAGGAGATCCTGCTTTACTGCGGCGTCTCCGACTGCAACATGGAGGAAGGATCGCTCCGCTGCGATGCCAACATAAGCGTTCGTCTCAAAGGCGCTCCCCAATTCGGCACCAAGGCCGAAGTGAAGAATGTGAACAGCTTCCGCTTCGTCCGCGCAGCCTTGCAGTACGAGATCGAGCGCCAGATCGAGGTCGTCGAGTCCGGTGGCCGCGTGATCCAGGAGAGCCGCCTGTGGAACTCCGCCGAGGGCCGCAGCTACTCCATGAGGTCGAAGGAGCAGGCACACGACTACCGTTACTTCCCCGAGCCGGATCTGCCGCCGCTGATCGTCTCCGCCGAGTTTCTGGAAGAAGCCCGGAAAAAGCTCCCCGAACTGCCCGAAGCGCGCCGTGCCCGCATGATTGCGGAATACGAGCTTGCCAGTAAGGACGCCTTCACGCTGACCGCAACCCGCGAGTTCGCCGACCGCTTTGAAGCCGCGGCCAAGACCGCCCGCAATCCGCGCGGCGTGGCTAACCTGCTGCTGAACGAAGTGGGCGGCCGGCTGAAGGCTCTGGAACTTGAACAGGAGCAGTCGCCAGTTTCCATGGGCGGCATTGTGCTGGCCGCCGACCTGCTCGACGAGGACAAGATCAGTTCCAAGCAGCTCAAGCAGCTCTTCGATGTATGTTTTGAGAAGAACGAAGACTTCCCTGCCGTCTACGAGCGGGAGAAGCCGCAGCAGATTACCGATGCCTCTGCGCTCGAAGCCCTGATCGATCAGGTCATCGCCGCCAGCCCCAAGCAGGTGGAGCAGTATCGCGGCGGCAAGAAAACGGTGGCCGGTTACTTCGTGGGCCAGGTGATGCGGGTCTCGAAGGGCCAGGCCAATCCGGCACTGCTCAACGAGCTGGTGACGAAGAAGCTGGAAGGATAAACGCGCCGCGCGATGAAGTGGTTCATCGCGCGGCCCCTCGCTGGAGCGCGCCCCCTACTTCAACTTGAGCTCGACCTCGAAATCCTTCCGCGTGTCCCAGGAACTGACGGTCTTGATGGCGCTCTTCTTGCCGTCTTTTTCCGCCCACAGGTCGTAATCTTCGGCCATGTTCACCTGGGCAAACTGGAAGCGGCCATTCGCGGTGGAGGTGTAGCTGCGAACGCCTTTGGTCTTCTGCTGCTTGATGAAGACGGTTGCGCCGACCACGGAAGCCGAATTGGCATCCACAACGGCACCCTTCACGATGCGCTGGCCAAGGTTCTGAGCCTGCGCCACTTGGGGCTCAATCAGCCCACCGAGCGGCGCCATCGGCACCGAACCCGCCGCCAAGGCGGCAAACACCACACCAGCCATCAAACTCGTACGGCCAAGCTTCACTCTTCCTCCTCTTCCTCGTCGAAAAGATCTTCAGGGTCTTCGTCCAGACCCTCTCCAACCCGCGACAACTCCAGCGGTTCGACACCGACCACCTCATACTCGGTTCCACATTCGTCGCAGGCGACCACGTCGCCTTCTTCGACTTCGTCCAATTCGATGTCTAGATCATTCTCGCATTCAGGGCAGCTGGTCATGACAGCCTCCTCTCTTTCCAAGGCAATTCGTGTTGTAAGATGACGGCGCTTTACGGAGTGACTTCGCTATTCTTGGGTAGAAACCGGTCCCAGGTCAAGAGGCGGAAGCCGCAGCCGCGGTCAAAACCACCAAAAGGGAGAATATCCCAAGCGCTCCAGACGGCGTTGGTCTTTCGTCGGCCGGATCCCGAAACGGAACCGGGCTCGATTCCAGGCAGTTCGACGGCTACAACAGGGAAAAGGTTGCGTACCCGGAACCATCCAACACTGTGACACCCGCCCGTGCAACAATTTACTCTGAGAGTGACCACGATGCCCAGGTTCGGCACCACTCCGTTTGCCTTCCCCGACTTCCGCGGCGCCACACGGCGCCTGGTGCTGGCGAATCTTCTCGCCTATTTCCTCCTGGCCCTGGCGCAGCTGGCGGTTCCGACAACCGCGTATACGCTAGCCAGCGCTTTCGCGTTCACTCCCGGCGCTTTTCTCCACGGCTGGTTCTGGCAGCCCTTCTGCTATAGCCTGGTTCACCCCGGCCTCTCCGGCACGCTCTTCGAACTGCTCTCGTTGTGGTTCCTGGCTGGCTTTCTGGAGGTTGGCCACAGCTCGAGCTGGATTACCGGCCTCTTTACCGTCTCGGTGCTGGGGACGGCCGTAGCCGCAACCGCCATTTACGTGTGCAGCGGGGCCCTGGGCTTCCCAATCGCGGAGATCCCGCTCTCTGGTTGCGTGGGCGGCATCTTCGGTCTGCTGGTCGCCATCGGTCTGCTCTACGGGGACACCCAGTTCCTGCTCTTCTTCTTGATTGGCATCAAGGCTCGGTACGTGATGGCCATCTACGCGCTGGTCACCATCGCCATGCTCTTCGGCCAGCAGAGGATGTACGCCTTTGCCCAGTTGGGAGGGGCACTGGCCGGGCTGCTTTGGGTACGGATGGCGCCGCGGCGCGGAGTCACCTTCCTGTTCAGCGAGCAGTGGTATGCGCTGCGCAATCGCTACTATCGCTGGAAACGCCGCCGCGCTGCCCGCAAGTTCGAGGTCTACATGCGCTCACAGGGCCGCACCGTTCGCTTCGACGGCAATGGCCGCCCGATGGACGAGGAGCACGACGACAAGAAACGCTGGAACTGAAACGTTTCTGTGCTCTTTGCGGTCGACCCCGAAATGTTCATCTTTTCGTAACATTAAGATCATCTTTTCTGCCGATAGTGTAGTTAGCTATAGCTCTCCCAATTTGGCGCCAAGGGGAATCTGTGACGGCGATCAACCGTATATTTGCAGCACTGCTTTTCCTTCTTTTCATTTTTGTCGGACTCAGTATGGCCGGCTCCTGGAATTTGCGGCATCATTTGCTTCCCCAGCCTGCCGTTGCTGTGCAGGCGGACCCAAACCAAGCACGCTCAGCGGATTCTGAAGAACTGCGTGCACGGGTCGAACAGATCCGAACAGTGCGGAGTTGGACCACGGTCGCCCAAGGAATTTCCCTGCTGCTCTGCTGCGCACTGTGCATTTTCGGCTTGGTCCTGCGCCAATTTGCCGCCCGGGACGCACGCAAGAAGGAAGAGGCCGAGCGCACTCTCGACCGGGAGCGTCGGGCCCTGGAAGCCCGCATCCAGGAGCGCACCCGCGAATTGAGCCAGGAAGTAGTCGAGCGCCGCCGCGCCGAAGAGCTGAACCGAGGCCAAAAACAGGTCCTGGAGATGCTGGCCACCGACCCCAAAAAGAAAACCGAAGACATTCTTCTCCATCTGGCCGAAACCGTGGCCGCCCAGCGCCGCAGTTGGGAGTGCTCGCTGCATCTGGTGGAAAACTCCGGCAAGACCCTGCGGCTGGTGGCCAGTTCCGAGGTCAACGAAAAGCTGAAACGTTATCTGCTCTCCATCGGCACGGATTTCCCGGATGCCCCGGAGAGCCAGGCCTGCGCCTCCGGCCAAACCCACACCGTGGCAAAGATGACCGATGTGCGGCGTCCGTGGAGTGAACTGCTGGTGGCCAACGGCATCTTTTCCGCGTGGTCGGTTCCTTTTTACACCAACGACACGAGCTTGGTGGCTGGAACCTTGACCGTCTACTCGCGGCTGCACGATAAGCCCGGCCCGCGCGATGTGGAACTGGTGGAGACCGCCGCCCGACTGGCCGCTCTGGTGATCGAACATCGCCGCATCCACGCCGAGCTTGTCCAGAACGCCTATCAGGATGCCCTCACCGGGCTTCCCAATCGCCGCGCCGGCGAAGAGGCCATCGAGTCCGCCATCCAGAAGGCCGCACGCAGCAACGAATCCGTAGCCGTGCTCTGGCTCGACCTGAACCGCTTCAAGCGCATCAACGACCAGTATGGCCACGGCGCCGGCGATCAGGTGCTACGCACCATCTCCGCCCGGCTTAGCCGCCATCCGCTAGCCGCCGGGGGCGTGGCGCGCATGGGCGGCGACGAATTCCTGGTGCTCATCCCAGGGTGGTCCGACTCTCGCGACCCCATCGAGATCTCCCGCCAGCTGGGCACCGCCCTCGCCGAGCCCATTGCCCTGGAAGCGACCCAGGTCTCCGTTTCCGTCAGCATCGGCATCTGCATCTATCCCCAGGACGGCGCCGCCATCGACGCTCTGGAGCGCAACGCCGACTTTGCCATGTATCGCGCCAAAGCCGGTGGACTGGGCGCATGCATCTACTCCCCCACCTTGAGCGAAGAGGTCAACGAAGCTCTTGAGATCGAGCAGGGTCTCAGCGTCGCACTCGAACAGAACCTCCTCCGCCTCGTCTATCAGCCGATCTTCGGGCAGGACGGCCAACTCTCCGCCTTTGAAGCGCTGCTGCGCTTTCAGCATCCCCGGCTAGGCAATATCTCGCCAACCCGCTTCATTCCCATCGCCGAAGAGACACACCTTATTGTGCCCATCGGCACCTGGGTGCTTCGCCAGGCCTTACGGCAACTCAAGGCCTGGAAAGATGCTGGGCATCCACCTGTGCGCGTCGGGGTCAACATCTCGGCACTCCAATTCGCCCGCCGCGACTTTGCCGCCATGGTGGCTGGAATGCTCCGCGATTTCGCCGTTTCCCCCGAATGCCTGCTGCTGGAACTGACCGAATCGGTGGTCATGGAAGACTACAGCGCTGTCCTGCGCCAGATGAACCTGCTGCAGGAGTTCGGCATCCACATTGCCATGGACGACTTCGGCACCGGCTACTCCTCGCTCAGCTATCTCCACAAGCTCCCCATCAATATGCTCAAGATCGACCGTTCCTTCATTGAACGCCTGGGTGACGCCGACGGAACGCGCCCTATCGTGGAAGCCGTCATCGCAATGGGCGAGCATCTTGGCCTGGAGATTGTTGCCGAGGGCGTGGAAACGCTGGAGCAGCAGCTTATTTTGCAAGAGGCCGGCTGCCACCGGTATCAGGGATTTCTGTTCTCGCGCCCATTGCCGCTCGAAGAGGCCGGGAAGCTTCTGGCCGCCAGCGGCGAGACACTCTTCGGTAAGCGCCGGGAAGGCCCCATAGAAGCCGAAGAAGCACTCGTCTGAGGCCGAACCAGGGGCCGTCCGGTACAATTCTCCCTGGAATGTCACCTAAAATTGCTTTTCTCTTTCCGGGGCAAGGTTCGCAGGCGGTTGGTATGGGCCGCGAACTTGCCGAACACTTTCCCGTTGCCCGCGCAACCTTTGCCGAGGCCGATGAAGCTCTCGGATTTCCGCTCTCCCGGCTCTGCTTCGAGGGGCCGGACCAAGACCTCAAGCTGACCGAAAACACCCAGCCGGCGATTCTGGCGGTGAGCGTCGCGGCCTGCCGGGTGCTTGCCGCGCACGGAGTGGAACCGACTCTGGCCGCCGGTCACTCACTCGGAGAATGGTCGGCGCACGTGGCAGCGGGAACGATCGGTTTTGCCGACGCGCTGCGCGCTGTCAAAGCTCGCGGAAGAGCCATGCAACTGGCGGTTCCTGCGGGCCAGGGCGGAATGGCCGCCATTCTCTCACTGGACCCCGCACAGGTGGCTGAGGCCTGCCGCGAGGCAGCGCAGGAGACAGGTCTTGCGGTCGCTGCGGCCAACTTGAACTCCCCAGGGCAGACGGTCATCTCCGGCGCGCTGGCGGCCGTCGAGAAGGCCTCAGCGCTGGCCAAGGCAATGGGCGCGCGCCGCGCCGTGATGCTCCCGGTGAGCGCGCCTTTCCACTGCGCCCTGATGCAACCGGCACAGGTTGAAGTGGCGCGAGTGCTCGGAACACTCGAATTGTCCGATCCGCGGATTCCCGTGGCCGCCAACGTTACCGGCGGGCTGGTAACCACCGCCGACGCTGCCCGCGACGCGCTGATCCGCCAGGTCACCGGCGCAGTGCGCTGGGTGGATTGTGTGCATGCGCTGGTGGGCGCAGGCGCGGAACTCTTCCTTGAAGTCGGCCCAGGGAAGGTACTTTGCGGCTTGCTGCGCCAGATCGATCCCGCGCAAAAGGCAATGAACGTGGAAGATGTGGCCAGCCTTGAGAAGACGCTGGCAACACTGAAGGGCGAGGAGTCCCCCGCTTAACATGGTGCGGAAAAGGCTTAGATTCGAGCCACTTGCAAAACTCCATGGAGATAGCAGAAAGTGTCAGGGCACGACTTGAGTCGTGCCGAAAGACAATCAATAAGATTCTGGGCTTTAGCCCCTGTGTCTATTTGTTTTCATTCGTTTGCGCCTACGCAACGGCTAAAGCCGGAAAGTCTGAATGAGCCATTCGCGGCACGACTGAAGTCGTGCCCTGACACAATGTGCCAGCTTTGAGAGTTTTTCCGCAAACGGTTAAGGCCAAAAACAAGTGAGTCCCCGATTAGTTGCATACTCCTCGTGCCTGATCAGGACACCACCCCTGCGGCTTTCTTCTCGGGAACCGGCCGCGCAGGAACTACCCGTCGTAGATGATGCCGTCAACCCGAACCTTCGAGCACCAGAAGCAAAAGTGAACTTCCTTCTGCGGCGCGAGTTCTGCCAGGTTCAGCTGACGCCAGCGATGCAAGCCGGCGAGACAAAACAGATTCTTGACCGCATTTGACTCGTGTTCCCGGTGTGGCCACAGCTTGGCCATTGAAGCTGCAAGTTCTGCATCGCACGAGGGGTTTGGTATTGGCAACGAGGGCTGCGCCATTTTTCACCTCGAATGTTTTTTGAAGCCCAAGTCTTCGGCAGGACAACCAGATGCCCGGCCCATTTGTCGGTTCTATTCATCCGGCCTTCAAATGGTGTTATCGTCTCCCATACGTCAGTATGTATGAGCCGGATCAATAACCGCGCGCGGTGCGGCTAACTCGTCAGAACTTCGATCCCAGATAAATTTCCACGTCCGGAGGCGAGAAGTTCAGGGCGTGCGTCTTGGGGTCGTAGTCGATATTGAGCGCTTTGCTCTTGCGGCCGTTGATTAGGATGGCCATCAGAAGCACGTTGCCGTACATGCGCGCCGCCACGATCTTGTGGCTCTGAATCACGCCGTATTCGTTGTCCGGGCTGGTCGGGCTCCAGTCCTGCTGGAATCGCTCAAAGGTGTAGACTCCACTCCCTTTCAGCGGATGCTGCTGCCAGCTCTTGTCGTGAAGCCAGACGCCGTAGGCCGTCGCCATGTCGTTCTTCTCGACCGCGGTGAGGAACTGGTTGGCTTCCATTCTTCCGCGCAGGTGATTGTTCCAGTTCCAGGGCCAATCCACCGGCTGACCCGCTACCAGCCACCAACCCACAAACAGCAACAGCACCAAACCCACGGCGCTGAACAGAATTACCTTGTGGTGCCGTTCGCGCACTTCGTCAAACTTGGGAGCATCGAGCAAGGTCATCGTTCGGTTTCCTCGTGGAACAGAATACGGCAAGAAAGGGATCAGGGATCAGAGGCCGGAGATCAGACTGTTAGGTTAGACACCGCGTTTCAGCTTACTGTTCCCTGATCCCTGCGTTTCTACTCTTCCCTGCTGTACGTGTTGCGGCTCTTCTCCGCGTGACGCTCCAGGGCCAGCTCGATCAGCCGCGTGATGAGGTCCTTGTAATTGATCCCGGTGGCCTCCCACAGCTTGGGGTACATGCTGATGCGGGTAAAGCCGGGCATGGTGTTCACTTCATTCAGGAAGATACGGCGCTTGCCGTCCGGCTCCATCAGGAAGTCCACGCGAGAAAGCCCGGAAAGGTCGCAGGCGCGGAAGGCTGCAACGGCCATCTCGCGGATCTGCTTGCTTTCAGCCTTGGTCAGCTTGGCCGGAATCACCGGCACCGAGCCTTCCGAGAGGTACTTGGCCTCGTAGTCGTAGAACTCCTTGCCGGGAACAATCTCGCCCACCACACTGGCCTGGGGATCGTCGTTGCCCAGAACGGCAACCTCCAGTTCGCGGGCCTTGGCCGTCTTGCCGCCCACACCTTGCTCCACAATCAGCTTGCGGTCGTACTTGGCGGCCAGCTTGAGCGCGGGACCCAGTTCCTTGCGGTCGTGGACCTTGCTGATGCCCACCGAAGAGCCCAGGTTTGCCGGCTTCACAAAGACCGGGTACTTGAGCGCCGCCTCCACCTGCGCGACTGCCTTGCGGGGTGACTTCTCCCAGTCGGCGCGAAGCAGCGTGACGTGCTTCACGATGGGCAGCCTGGCCTCGCGGAAGAGACGCTTCATCACGTCCTTGTCCATGCCCGCAGAGGAACCGAGCACGCCGGAACCGACGTAGGCGATGCCCGCCAGTTCGAAGAGGCCCTGGATGGTCCCGTCCTCGCCAAAGGTCCCGTGGAGAACCGGAAAGACCACGTCCAGCATGGACGCAGCCGGACGAATCGCGTCCACCGTCAGCGGCGCCTGCGCGGACGCCGGCTCCGGCGCCATCAGCGTGGGAATGCCCTCCTGCAACAGCTTCGCGCCGGGCGTTGCTTCCGGATCGCCTGCCCGCAGCCGCCGCGCAACCGCGCTTTGGT
>Ga0224530_1000288_pt1 | contig 35179 bp, 26 predicted proteins | sample CBST75metaG_FD_179873 | JGI IMG/M metagenome (GOLD analysis project Ga0224530, IMG submission 179873) | Peat soil microbial communities from Stordalen Mire, Sweden - C.B.S.T75 | ecosystem: Environmental > Terrestrial > Soil > Wetlands > Peat | place: Sweden: Norrbotten County, Stordalen Mire...
TCAACAAGCTGGCAAAAACCCGGTCCAAGGACAGAGTCTTGCAGTGCCGAGCTTACATTCGTTCGATCTTTGCCGAGGCGGTCGATCAGGACTTCCTCCTCAAAGATCCCGCGCGCAAGCTCAAGACGCCGGTCAACCTCCAGGACACCGACAAGACAGTGCTGACGTGGGATCAACTGCGTTCCGCGCTGGCCGCACTCGAACTCCGCAACCGGGTTCTGCTGAAACTTGACATGACTAATGCTCTCCGTCCGGGAGAACTGTTCGCGTTCCGCTGGTCTTCTCTCGATGAAGAGCACAACAAGCTCGACATCCGGGAGACCATCTACAAGGGCAAGATCCGTCCCTGGGGTAAGACGAAGGGGAGCCTTACGGCGATCCCGGTCACAGGGGAGCAGGTCGAAGAGTTGGAGGAGTGGCGGCGCATCTCGAAATATGCCGCGGCCGACGACTTCATCTTCGCCGGCCGCAGCGGAAACTTCATGGACCCGAGCAACTACCGGAAAAGGGTGTTGCACAAGCTAGCCGTGCAGCTGGGGCTGCCCAAGCTGACCTTCCAGGTCATCCGGCGCACCATCGCGACGCTGGCCAAGGACAAGGGGCATGTCAAGGACATTCAGGGGATGCTGCGCCACTCGCGGGTGGCCACCACGACCGATGTCTACATGCAGACGATGGAGGACGGCGTGCGCTCCACGGTGACTTCCATCCATGAAGAGCTGATGGGGACCGGCACCACGGGCCAACACCCGGCCAGAGCCAGGGTCAGGCAACGGATTGAAAACTCTTCGGATGGGGAAGCAACACTGAAAGGAGAAGTTCTACAAGCAGCCTCTTCGGAGAGGAAGAAACCAGCAATCACGCACCCTGTTCGCGGTAAGGTTTTGGAATTTGCTACCAAAATGCTACCAAGCTAGGATGCTGGACCGTCTCTAAGCTATTGATTTAATTGGTGGACCTGATCGGGATCGGAGTATTCTGGCTATTGATATGATGTAAGTTACTGATTTTACAAGTGCAAGAAATTCATGATTTCCACCATTGCCGAGTCGGCTGTACGATTCTTGTACAAGATCTCTTGATATCGAGCTCAATGATCATTCACCTCAGGTTCGACCCCGCACTTAACGCAGGCCGACAGCGCAATGCTCTGGGGGGTAATGTAGGCAGCCACTTCGTTTCTGGAGCGGAGACTGAAGTTGGAAGTTAATGCATCCAAGAGCGGAGTGGCGAGACCGTGGGAGCGGAAGTTTCTTGGCTGCAGCATGACGTGACACAAGAAGCCGAAGCTCCGAAACGCTTCCGTAAGCCGCAAGCGTTTCGTGGAGAAGATCCGCAAGACGATGTGGGCAGTTCGTAGCAGCAGCCTGAAACAAGTCATCGTCGAGCGGTTCAACCCCGCTCTACAGGGATGGGTTGTTTACTTCCGGCTCACTGAAGTCAAGGGGGGCTGGAAGAGCTCGACGGCTGGATCAGGCATAAGTTGCGGACCCTGCTCTGGCGGCAATGGAAGCGCGTCTACCGAAAGGCTGGGAATCTGATGAAGGCCTGGGATAAGCAAAGAGCGAACGTGGCAATCGCCATTCATGGGCATGGTCCATGGTGGAATGGTGGCGTATCGCACACGGACCAAGCCTACCCCAGGTCCAGGTCATGGTTCGACCGTATGGGGCTGGTTTTGCTGGAGGAAACTCGGGGGCGCTTCCCATATGTTTCATGAACCGCAGGATGGGAGACGGCACATCCGGTGGTGTGGAGAGGAGGCAGGGTGACTCTGCCTCCTCCCATATCCGTTTCTTTCGAGCATGTCGCCCGAAACTTTCACCCGATTCGAATTGCATCTCGAGTACTACAGCAGCCATTCGGGCGGATTGAATATTCCGCGACGCTAGTGGCCCGTTCCGCTTAACTGCAGGGAGGTACTCAGAGGTAACTCGCGCGACGACGGCCCCGCCCAGACTTTGTAGTCGCCGGGCACAATCTCCCACGCGTCCTTATCCACATTGAATACTGAGAGCATCAGCGCTTCAACTTTCACTGTAACTTCCTTTTGTTCGTCTGGTTGAAGAGCGATCTTGCTCCATCCGACAAGACGCTTTGGTGGCTCTTGAGCACTGGCGGGTAGTGTGAGATACACCTGCGCAATCTCTTCGCCGGCGCGTTTGCCGGTGTTCTTCACTTTGAAGTTCACGATCAGTCCATCGCCTGAAGTTGCTTTCACATCCGAGTAGGCGAAGGTTGTATACGAAAGTCCGAACCCGAAGGGAAAGAGAGGCAGCTTGTTCTCCGCGTCGTACCACTTGTAACCTACCTTCAGACCTTCGTCATAGACCGCGTCAAACGGAGACTGATTCATTGAGAAGCCCGGCATCGCAGGCAATCCAGGCAGCGGCACCTGGTCAGGCTTCTGCGCCGGCTGTGTATAGAGCGCCGGATGCGGCAGGTCTGCTTCGCTGCGTGGGAAGGTCAACGGCAGTTTGCCGGAGGGATTCACCTCGCCGAAGAGAATGTTGCTGATCGCTTCCGACCCGCGAATGCCCGGGAACCATCCCTCCAGCACTGCGCTCACCTTATCGATCCATGGCATCGTCACCGCGCCCCCTGTTTCGAGCACCACAATGGTGTGAGGATTCGCGGCGGCCACAGCCTCGATCAGAGCATCCTGCTTGTCTGGCAGCGACAGGTCCGGCTGATCGATGCCTTCAGATGCGTGCTGCACCGCAAACACAATGGCCACTTGTGAGGAGCGCGCCAGAGTCGCGGCCGCCATTGGATCAGTACCTGCATCGAATTTCACCGTTACGCCCTTCGCCTTCTCGGCAATGCCCTTCAGCGGAACCGAGCGGTGGTAGACTTGCTGCGAAAAGAAGGACGACATATCGTTCGCGGCTGTGGGCGGCGTCACGGCATTGCCGCCGGCAGGAGAAACCTGCGATGAACCTCCGCCGGACAGCACACCCACATCGGCGTGTCCGCCGATTACGGCAATCGACTTGATCTCCGAGGCCCGCAGCGGTAGTTGTCCGCGTGCGTTCTTCAACAGCACCACGCCCTTCTCCTCGATTTTCTGCGCCACTTCAAAGCCGCGCAGCACGTCTGGAGACTGCGGCTGCGGCGGATTGTCGACCACGCCGGAGTCGAACTCCGTGCGCAGAATGCGATGCACCATGTCGTTGATGCGCGCAATCGGCACCTCGCCGCTCTCGACAGCCTTCTTCAGTGGCTCGCCTAGGAAGCCGTTGCCCGGCATCTCTATGTCGAGGCCAGCCATCACCGCCTTTGCCGTCGAATGTGTGCCGCCCCAATCCGAAACTACGAAGCCTTTGAATGCGAAATCGTTCTTCAGCACCTGCCCCAAGGTGTACTCGTTCTCGCACGCGTATGTGCCGTTAATCTTGTTGTAGGAACACATCACTGCCCCGGCGCCCGAGTCGCGCAATGCGATCTGAAACGCCAACAGGTCGGTCTCGCGCATCGACCGCTTGTCGATTACCGAGTTCACAAACATGCGCCCTTCGTCCTGGTCGTTTACCGCGTAGTGCTTCACGTCGGTGATCAGTCCCAGCGCCTTCTCCGCTCTCAGTTCCTGCCCGGCCAGCGTTCCGGCAAGCAGCGGATCCTCGCCCTTGTACTCGAAGGTCCGCCCACCGCGCGGCTCGCGTATCAGATTGATCCCCGAGCCCAGCGACATGTTGAAACCCTGTGCGCGCACCTCGTTGCCGATCATGGTGCCGGTCTCATACGAGAGCGCCGGATCCCATCCTGCGGCCATCGCCTCGGCTGATGGCAGCGCCGTGGCATAGCGGCCCTTCACGCCAGAGGTGGAGATACCTTCCACACAGTCCGTCATTTGCAGATCGGGAATCCCTAGCCGAGGAACACCGGAGACAAAGGTAGCGCCCATGTTGGCTCGCGTACCCGGCCCCGACTCAAACTGCGTCGTAAACATCGCTTCCCAACCAAGCCCGTGAAGCATCTGGATCTTCTCGTCCAGCGTCATCTCCTTGATCGCGCGGTCCGCGCGTTCATCGGGGGACAAACTCGGGTTGGACCATGGATATTGTTTGGGCTTTTGCATGAGTGCGAGTTGAGCTGTGGCCAAGGTCCCGATGGAGAGAATGGCTACGATTGCAAGAGCGCATGCCAGACGCACATCACGGCGTCGAGTTGAGATCATTTCAAATTCCTTTCCAATTTTCAACGGCTAGAATCGTGCCTTAGCCAAGGTTGTACTGCGTCCAGGAAACGGGACATGAAGCCGGTATCGCGGCAGTTCAGTTCATCAAGCGAAGAGTCTGGCAAGCCATCAGGCGAGAAGGGTGTAGGGTGCGCCGCCGATAGAATGGAACAACTCGTTATACGATCGGCGGGAACTGACCTAATGACCAGCCGTTGCGTGAACGTTCAAGATGATGCGCCGATACGAAGTCAGCTGGGGCGAACCATTGTCAGTGACAGCGAGTATTAGATGTGCGGATCCCGCCCCAACACATGGTATAGGGATCGGTAGCCAGCGTGCTCCGCAGATGGCTGTAGGTGTTACGGTTGCCGTTGGAGTATCTACGCCCGTGATGGTGACTGCAGCATGATTGGCGTCGCTTGCGCCTGCTTCTGCATAATGGAACCATTTGTAGCGAAGCTTCTGGCCATCGTCAGGGTCGCGACTCCGACTTGCATCGAGCCGCACGGGGTTGCCTACTTCTGCCTCGATCACAATCGGAGCCGTACCTGACCATCCGTTAACTTCCACCTGCGGATTGTGATTGGCGTGAGCATAGTCCTCGACGGTCCAGGACATCCGCGCTGCAAAATCGTTTTGGAATGCTTCGCGCCAGCGCCAGATCGTCGCCTGATCGGAGGTGTACTGCTTACCATCTACACCGGTCACGCTGTCCTGCGAAGTAATGCGCGAGAACTCATCGCCTCCTTGTGTCCAAATGGGGTGTGTTTCACCATAGGGTTGCCGGTAGGTGTAGCGCCCTCCCCAGCCCCCCCAGTCCGGCCGACGATACGCGTTCAGACCGTTATCGATCAGGCCAAGATAGGAAGGTGTGTCGCCCTCCATGATGAACAAGAACCGTGGGTACCATTTCCCCATGGGTCCTTTCGCTCGAATGTTGGCTTCGAGCCACTCATTGGTCACAAAGCTTGTGTCGGCGCCGGTGCAATTGCGGTAGTAAAGATCGCCGCTGATTCCGGTCCATGTGGCGTCGTAGTACTCTTCGCTATTCGGAGGGCTGGGCTTGACAACATAGAGCAGCGCGGGAAATTCGCGGCGGATCCAGGGTCCGGCATCATCCTGATCGGAGATGGAGGAAACGCGCAGGTGGGACGCGAGCCGCTCCAACTCCGCCGGGGAATGCGTAGTGCGCAGATCCATGAGAGCCTGTGCCAGAGTATTGACGCCGCCCCACAGGCAGATCCAGAGCGGGCGGGGATCGTCGCGCTCTATGGCTTTCATAAGCGCCTGCGAACCAGCCGATGCCTTGCCTGCCCCGGTTGCCGCCATGCCGTAGGCAGGCTGGCCGGAAAAGATGCGCCGATCGAGTTCTTCGGCGGTGGGCCAGTCCTTGGCGTGCAACTGCAGGTTCGGCCACACCTGCCCGTAGGCCTGAACGATGGCGTGCATAGTCTCAGGGTGGGTGGCGGTCCTCTGCCAGGTTGAGGTCGTGGCGATCATGGCCTCCAGATCAAGTTCGTTGGAATAGAGCAGCAGACGAACGAACGACATCTGATCGTCCGGTTCATTCCCGATGTCGCTTATCACGATGACGCGTGGATGACCGGTGAAATCATCGACGTGTGTCGGAGGAAGAGACTGGGCTTGAAGCGAACTGCTTAAGCTCAGTCCGTAGGCCCCGATAAAAAACAGAAATAACCACTTCCAGTGTAGATTCCCGATTCTCATTGCCCACCTTGCAAACTCATTGATTGGTAACGCCGTTGATTCTGCCTGTTGCGCCTCCGAACTTTTTCGGGTGGCCAATCAGTTTATCGTCCTATTTGAAAGGCACCGTACCGTTGAACCTGCGAAGATTGCCTCATAATTGATAGTCCATGGCTGTCAGTGCTCGCTCCCTCCTTTGGCTCAAAGGAACAGACCTCAACATCGAACCGAAGGAAGATAAACAGGGAAGCCTACGTCTGTCAACATATATTATATTTAGTGCATATTTATGCTAATGCGGGCCACGATTCCAACTTGTCTATCATGCCTTTGGTCATCATTTTGAACATGCGCGAGCCGAGCCACTAATCTCCCGCCATTCCGACGAAGAGCATCTAAGGATGGCGCTTTCGCCGACAGTTCGTTCTTTGTTTTAGTGTCTCATAATTATGCAGCATGTAGTGTTTAGCTTGACAAATGTCAAAAGCATCCCCTATTGTTGTCGGCGCAGGTTGGCCCAGTAATGTGCCGAACTTCAAGTGTTCGAGATGGGGTCGTGGTAAGCCGCTTGGCACGGGAGCGAAGAACGAAGCCACAGGTGTCGTTTTGTGAGGTAGTGCGCCGAATGGCAGGCGGATGTACGGATGAGATTCAATGGAATGCGGCAAGGCAAGGTTCGGAAGCGATCAAATGCTTTTGGAGACCCATAGAAATGCGATGACAGCCGTAATAATCCGAAGGCTTGGGGCCGATTTCTGTTTGAGTCGCATCCTTTGGATGTTGATAATTCTTGGCTGCCCATCGACAGGTTTTGAACAAGGAGCCAATGCTGACCTTTCCGGGCAAATCACAGATCCAGGTGGAGCGGCCTTACCGGGTGCAGGCTTGACAATCCAAAATGTGGGCACGGGCCTGAAGCAGGCAGCGATCAGCAACGATCCCGGGTTGTACATGATCAGCGCTTTGTCCACAGGACATTATACCCTTGCCGTTGAGAAGCAAGGATTCCAGAAAAGCGTACAGACCGGGATCACCTTGACGGTAGGTCAGGCTGCAACACTCAATGTTCCGCTGCGGCTCGGGAATGTGGACGAGTCCGTCACGGACTGCAGTGCGGAAAGAGGAACAATATGGCCAATATCATTCTTCAGAAGAATGGGCGCAGCCTTTGGACGAGAGTTGCGATGTGTGTGCTGATAGCAAGCTCGGACCTGCTCGCGCTGGGTGCAAGTAATAAGCCAGCTGCGAAGGAACCGCCGGCATTCGCAGACCGCGTAGAGCGGTGGGACATTCAGGAAGTGACAGTTCGCTCGACCCATCAATACGCCAATCCATTCACCGATGTCAGTCTGAAGTGCAAATTTACATCAGGCGGAGAGGAAGTGACTGCCGAAGGATTTTACGACGGCGATCGAAACTGGAAGGTGCGTCTGATGCCTGAAGTCCAGGGTCACTGGACATTTAGGACCATATCGAGCGATCCAGAGTTGGACGGTGAGACAGGCACGTTTGAAGTCAGTGCTCCGTCGGCTGGCAATCACGGCCCTGTACATGTGCACGAGAGATATCACTTCGGCTATGAGGACGGCACTCCATATTTTCTGCTCGGAACAACAACCTACCGTGGTTTGACTGGTGGGCCGCTGGAACGTATCCGCACCATGAGTAAATTGGCGCATTCCCCTTTCAACAAGAGCCGTTTCATGCTGCTCGCCGGATCTAGCTGGGTGAACGGAGGAGGGTTATCGCCTTTCCAGACAGACCTAGACGGGAAACCAGATTATTCTCGTCCCAACCCGGAGTATTACGCAGAAGTCGAGGTCGGCCTGCGAGAACTGGAATCGCTAAGAGTGGAAGCCGATCTGATCCTTTTCGTCCCTTACTTCGAGAAGCAAGGTCAGCATTCCATGTCCGATATGGGCGTGGCAAACGATGAGGCCTACCTGCATTACGCGGTAGCCCGGCTGGCCGCTTTCCACAATGTCTGGTGGACGATGGCCAATGAATACGATCTGCACACGACGCCCAAAGACTGGAAGCATCTGGGCGAGTTGGTCCAGCATGCAGATCCCTATCGGCATATGCTGGGAATCCACAATGGCTGCACGGCCTACTACGACAACTCGGAGTCGTGGATTACGCACGCAATCAATCAGGATCTGACTTTACAGCGGCTCACAACCGTTTCTCGCAACGACGCTTTTCTGGAATTGGATGCGCGTAAAATCGGAAAGCCGGTTGTGGTGGATGAGTATAGCTATGAGGGAAACATAGGCACGGCTTGGGGAAGTATAGGTCCGCGTGAAATCGTCGAGATGCACTGGAGCATCACTATGACCGGAGCCTATGCCTCGTACGGTGAATCCTATTACGGCTCGATGGACAGTTTTGATTTCGTTGGCGAAGCTCCTAAAAGACTCGGCTTTATCAAGGAGATCATGACGGAGGCCCCCTACCAAGAGATGGAGCCGGCCAACGATCTGATCCATTACCCTGGCGCCGCGTACATTGTTACCGCTCTGGCCAAGCGCGGATCGTACTACCTGATTCATTTCCCCGAGGCCCGGGAGGCCTCTACCTGGAATACCGGCGTATATGGTCCTGCCACACCTTCCAAGCCGCTACCACTAAAGGAGCCTTATGGGGCAAATCCTCCGTCCACCTTTAGCACGCCAACCGAAGTAAATATCGGTGAGGGCATTTTCAAGGTGGACATGATTGACACTTGGCAGATGAAGGTAGTTCCGCTGGGGTATACAACCGGACCGACCCAAATATTTCTTCCACGCATCACCCCCGGCCTCTTGCGGCTCGTCAAGGTGGATCACGCAGAGCCCGGAGCGCCCATCGGTGACATTTCCAAATTAATGGCTGCGCTAGGAATGGGCTGATGCGTCAATGAAATCATGGTCTGAATTCCTTTCATCTGTTGCTTAAGCCAAACCATGGACATTGATCGCCACGACAACAACTATGGATTGGAAACATAGGAGCAAGTGATGACAATTCGCAATACTCTTCTGCAAGCGATAGTAACGGCACAGTTGCTGGCGATGCCGGGGCTTCCCGCTCAAGCCCCTATCGCTCCGGCAACTCCGGAGCGCCCACCGGCTGCAATGTTCGGCCCTCTTTTGGACTCGCCAGAGATACTGCCCAGCGGACAAGTCACATTCCGAGTCTCGGCCCCAAACGCCACTGAGGCCTCTGTGGTCGGCGATTGGCTCGGCGGAGCTAACATTCCGATGGTGAAGGACTCTAAGGGAGTCTGGTTTGTCACGGTCGAACCCATCAGGCCTGAATTGTGGACTTACACCTTCAAGATCGATGGAATGAGAGTGCTCGACCCGTCCAACGCCAGCGGTAAACGCGGCGGCACCGAGTATGAAAACAATCTCCTGATCCCCGGCACCGAATTTTCTTTGTATCAGGTTAACGATGTACCACACGGAACCTTATCGGCGGTGTGGTATTCCTCCCCATCTCTGAAAATGGTGCGGAGGATGAACGTGTACACGCCACCGGGTTATGAAACCAGCCGCGCGCGTTATCCGGTCCTCTATCTCCTCCATGGCTGGGGCGGCGACGAGGATGAATGGTCGTCGTATGGCCAAACCGCAACGATCATGGATAATCTGATTGCAACCGGAAAAACTAAACCCATGATCGTGGTAATGCCTAATGGACATACGACACAAGCCGCGGCGCGCAATATACTGTTCGCTTCCACTACGCCTAAAGCCTCCTTGATGACTGAATTGAGCCTTCCTTATGCGCTCTTTCCGAATAGCCTTCTGAACGACGTGATCCCGTTTGTAGAGAAGACCTACCGCGTGATTCCGGACCGTAAGCACCGCGCCATTGCCGGGTTATCGATGGGCGGAGCCCTAGCGGCGTTCACCGGCCTCAACAACGTGGATCGATTCGCCTGGGTCGCTTCTTTCAGCGGAGCCTTGGTTCTTTGGCCGAACGCGATGGTTCGGACAACGCTACCGCCGGGCTCGGAAAGACACGGACTTGGCGCCGGACAAGGTTTGAACATGATCGCGGTTGCAGAGGACTTTCCATTGCTCGACGAAGAAGTGAATTCACAGCTTCGGCTGCTTTACATCTCCGTTGGAATGGACGACGGCCTCATCGACGCCAATCGGGAGTTTAAGGAGTGGCTCAAGTCCAAGAATATTGAATTTGTTGATGTCGAGACTCCGGGGTACGCACACGTATGGAGCCTATGGCGCAAGAACCTAGCCGATGTGGCGCCGCGTCTCTTTCAGCCTGCACCAAACCACAGTAAGCTGGCGTGCGGTGGAATTGTGTAACGCATCGCACGTTCGTCGATTCCACCATTTGAAAGACAGATTGAGAAGCGCATATCTATGCGAAATCCTCTCTACCGGGCTGGCCTTGCACAAGCTGTGATGCAAGTGCTTTTCCAGTTCTCTCATTCCGCCCGACAGAGCCAGCCTCTGCAATCACGATCCCTCAACAACCATTTTCTCGAGAGAGACAAACCTGCCGGATTGTTTTTCATGTCCGAGCGTTTCACATAATTTGGATGGGTAGACCAGTATGACTATTCCTCGAAGCAGATGGCAACAGAGGGGTCTGTTGTCAAAGAGCACAAGGATTAGCGCGATCGCAACAATGGCGTTCGTCGCATTCTTGCAGCTTGGCCATGCAAAGCAGGCCACTCAACAGGCAATTGAGGCGAAAATCAACTCCCAGGTAGACGCTCAACTTGCCCAGATGCCGCTCGCACAAAAGATCGCTTATCTACGCGACTTCATGTACAAAGATGCGAAGTTACCCACAATCGGATTTGCCGAGGCACTTCATGGCGTTGTGGGTACGGTTCTATATGGTCCAGCTAAGCAGATCGCCACTACCTCCTTTGGTCAGGTGATCGGCATGGGCGAGACATGGGATCCAGAACTTATCCAGCGTGCCGGAAGAGTAACCGGATACGAGGCGCGCTACATTACACAAAGCAAGAAGTACAACCGGACGATGCTGGCCTTATGGGCTCCCAACGCAGACCTGGCCCGCGATCCACGATGGGGACGAACCGAGGAGAGCTACGGAGAAGATCCGTTTCTCGCCGGCACCATGTCGGCTGCCTATGTTCGGGGCATTCAAGGCGACAATCCCCGGTACTGGCTGGCAGCATCGTTGGTCAAGCATTTTCTTGCCAACAGCAACGAGACGGCGCGCGGCGGATCGTCGTCGAACTTTGGAGAGCGTCTGTTCTACGAGTACTATTCCGTTCCGTTCCGCATGGCATTTGCCGATGGCGGGTCTCGTTCATTCATGGCCTCCTATAACGCCTGGAACGGAGTTCCAATGACGGTCAATCCAATTTTGAAGACCGTGGTGCGGGATCAATGGCATGTGGATGGCATTGTATCCACCGATGCGGGAGCCATCGAGAATCTTGTTAGCTTGCATAAATACGCTGCAACCATGGAGGACGCTTACGTCGCCTGCGTCAAGGCCGGTGTAAACCAGCTTCTTCCTGTCAAGATGGATCCTACCGACTATATAGCTATGGCCGTCAAGGATGGAAAACTCACTGAAGCCGATTTGGACGCGGCCATCCGCGGCAAAATACGGACGACGATACGTCTCGGTCTGCTGGACCCACCCGCCAGCGTGCCATACTCCCAAATTGGCCGCGAAGGAGAACCCGAGCCGTGGACCTTGCCGGCGCAAAAAGAACTTGCGCGCCGTGTGGTGGAAGAGTCTGTTGTATTGCTGAAGAACGAGGACGCTTTTCTACCGTTGAATAAGAACAAGGTGAAGAACATAGCTGTAATCGGCCCCGATGCAGATAAAGTTCAGACCGGCGGGCTTTACGACGGGGTACTGTCATACGCCGTCACTCCGCTCGACGGCATTCGCCAGCATGCGGGCTCCGATGCACACGTCACGTTCAGTCCGGACAACAGCAATGGTGTTGCTGTGGAAGCTGCCAAGAAGGCCGATGTCGCCATCGTGGTCGTGGGCAACAAGCCTTTTTGCGGCGACAAAGAGATGTTTGGCCAGTTTAGCGAGAACGCCTCCTCGAAGCCATGCTCCGATCCCGGATGGGGACGCGAAGGACGCGACCGCGAATCGCTCGACCTTACCGAAGAGTCTTTGGTGAAATCCGTATACGCAGCCAATCCCCATACTGTACTCGTGCTAGTATCGGGGTTCCCGTTTGCGGTCAATTGGAGCCAGGAGCATGTTCCGACTATCCTGCATATTGCGCACGCATCGCAGGAGCAAGGCAACGGATTAGCTGAGGTGCTATTTGGGGAATACAACCCGGCCGGTCGCGTGACCCAAACATGGCCCACTTCGCTCAGCCAGCTGCCCCCAATGATGGATTACGACATTACGCATGGGCGCACCTACATGTATTTCACCGGTAAGCCTCTTTATGCCTTCGGTCATGGGCTCAGCTATACAACTTTTTCCTATTCCAATCTGAAGACCGTTCTACCAGGCACATCCACCGACGGCACGATTTTAGTAACGTTGGAAGTGAAGAACTCCGGGCAGCTGGCTGGAGATGAAGTTGTACAGATTTATGTGTCCCATAAAAGCAGCCAGGTGTTACGGCCAATTCTGGAGTTGAAGGCATTCCGGCGCATCTCCTTGGCAGCCGGTGCCACCAGGACGGTGCAGTTTAATATCCCTGTCCAGTCGTTGGCTTATTGGGACGAAACATCACACGCGTTTCGCGTTGAGACAGACAATCTTCAAATCGGAGCAGGTTCGGCTTCGGATGATATCCGACTGAGGAGTACGGTCACCGTAGTTTCTGCAAGCTCGAGGGAGGGGGTCAAGTAACGACCTTTCGAACAACAAATAGCATAATTATGCACAATAGCATTTACCCTTGACACGTTGATGGTGACTTGAGTAGGGTGAATCCTCGCAAAGTATTTTGAATAGGGAGAACTGGAAATGACGACGCGACGTGGCTTTCTAAAGAACGTGTGTGCTGCTACGACTGCTATCGCTGCAGTTGGGCCCTTGGCACGGGCATCATCTACTGAAGAAACGGACTCGGCGCAACATGTCACCCGTGCCGGCGCTGTGCTCAAGTTCGACAAGTCGGTTCCAGTTGTGCAGACTTCAGGCGGACAGCTGCGCGGTTACATTCGAAATGGTGTCCATACGTTCAAGGGCATTCCCTATGGCGCTTCGACAGCAGGGAAGAACCGCTTCATGCCTCCCGTCAAACCTGAACCGTGGAAAGGCATATTCAATGCGGTTGCCTACGGCTACGCCTGCTTGCAAGTGCACGGAAATGACTGGCAGGATTCGGTTTCGCACTTCGCTCTAAACTTCGAAAACGGCATGATGAGCGAGGACTGTTTAAAGCTTAACGTATGGACGCAAGCAGTAGATTCCGGCAAACGCCCCGTGTTCGTCTGGATTCATGGCGGTGGGTTCTCGAATGGATCGAGCTTTGAGATGCTCCCCTATGATGGCGAAAACTTCTGTCGTCGGGGTGACATCGTGTTCGTCAGTTTGAATCACAGGCTGAATGCCCTTGGATTTCTCGATCTTTCCACCGTTGGCGGCCCTGAGTTTGCTTCTTCCGCAAATGTCGGAATGCTCGACCTCGTTGCTGCGCTTGAGTGGGTCCGCGACAATATCGCACAATTTGGCGGTGATCCGGGCAATGTGACGATCTGCGGACAGTCTGGAGGTGGTGCGAAGGTCAATGCCTTGATGGCGATGCCAAGCGCACGCGGACTGTTTCATAAGGGAATCGTCCAGAGTGGGTCATTCCGCATGTACCTCACTCCCGACGATAGCCGGCTCATTGGTGAAGGAATCGCGAAGAAACTCAATCTTCAAGGTCGAGACCTGACACAGCTCCAAGAACTTCCTTACGACCGTCTTTTCGCGGTTGCCGATGAGACTATCAAGGGTCTTTCGCAGGCAGGCTCCAAGCCCGCCATGGGCAGACTTGGGTGGGTGCCTACAGTGGACGGCAAGGTGATCGTATCCCGGAGTCCCGATAAGCTGTCCCCAGACATTCCTCTCATTGTTGGCTACACCCGAAACGAGATGGCTACACGAGTATTTGATCCGACGCTCGATGATCTCAATGAGGAAGAGTTACTTCCCCGCCTCCAGGGATCCGGGGCTAGAAATGCCCCTGAATTGCTAGCACTTTACCGATCGAAGTATCCCAATGCGACCTCCGCGTTTCTCTACACCGCTGTGATGTCGATGCTCTTCGCAGATCCCGCAATGGCTCAGGTGGAGCAACGCGCTGCATCGGGCGGTGCGCTCGTCTATGCATACCGTTTTGACTGGTGCCCCGAGATATACGACGGACGGTTAGGAGCGTTCCATAGCCTGGAGATAGCCTTCACTTTCGACAACACCGACAGATGGGACTCCGCAACAGGGGGCGGGGAGAGAGCGCAGGCACTCGCTTCTGTGATGAGTCAAGCCTGGATCAACTTCGCTCGGTCCGGCAACCCGAATCACCGCGCGCTTACTCGTTGGGCCGCCTACAACAATGAACAGAAGTCCTATATGATCTTCAACGATACGTGCGTAATCGAGAGTGGACCAGACCAGGGAGCTCATCAAATCCTGAATCCGCAATAGTACTCAAGAACCAGATTGAAAGACAGGGAATGAACGCGTCATTGATGCCTTGAACCGCATCGATGGCGCGTTCAAATGGCGTGTTTCTCGCGCTTGGAAAGTGGTTTGCGAGCCCTTGCGTTCAATCGGTCCATCGCGGCCTGATACACGCCCTCAACATCTTCGTATCTCTATTCGAACTGGCCCGTTCAAACTCCGCTCTTGCTCATTGGGCCACTTGCCCAGAGTCCTAGCGCTATGATCGAGTGCTAATCCCGCAATCACCAGTTGCTCTATTGAGTTTTGCCCATTGGCATGCCCGCACGGTCGCATGTCAGCACTTCGTACCCACAATTTGGGGTATACGTGAGCTGGAACACGATTCTGTCCCGCGGGACAGGAGTTCCCAGTTTAAGGAGCAGCGCAACACGTGGCAACTGCATTGAATAACATACGCATAATTATGCAGATGGCAATTTTTACTTGACAAAATACACGGAGCGACCCTATTGTTCTCGACGTTGGATGATTCGCCTGACTGACGAATCTTGTGTGCTTGATGAAATGAAAAGAAACGTGACACACAACAGATCAATCGCGGTAAGCCGCAAGCATTATTGAAGGAGGGCAATGACGTCATGAGGAAATCTTGGATTTGCTTACTTCTTGTGTTTTTCCTGATAGGTGGCCTGTCAGTAAAAGCGCAGGTCACCACTGGCGACATTCTTGGGACTGTTACGGATACTAACGGCGCCGCGGTTGTTGAGGCCGCTGTCATCGTGGAAAACGTCGGTACCCACGAAAAGAGAACCGTACAAACATTCGCCAACGGCGACTATGTGGTTACCTTGCTGAATCCCGGCACCTACTCGGTACGTGTCTCGGCGACAGGATTCAAGACCTATACGGTATCCTCCGTCCAGCTCGCCGCCGGCGACCGTGTTCGTGTGAACGCCCCGCTGTCTGTCGGTCAGGTCTCGGAGACGGTAACCGTCGAGGCGCAGGCCTCGGCCCTGCAAACAGACAGCGCAGTTGTCTCCAATACCATCGGCGAGCAACAAACGCAGGATCTGCCATTGAATGGCCGTAACTTCGTGCAACTAATTCAGCTTTCGCCCGGCGTGAACGAGGGTAATCCGGGTGGTCTGACCAACGGCGACGGCCTCGACGATCACCGCCAAAGTGCGGAGATGTCGGTCAACGGCCAATCGGACGTTCTCAATAACCAAATGATCGACGGCGCCGACAACAACGAGCGCCTGATTGGAACCGTCGGCGTGCGACCGTCTGTGGAATCGATCGCCGAGATGCAGGTGCAGACTAACGCCTACTCGGCCGACGTGAGCCGCACTGGCGGCGGCGTTGTCAACATCATCACCAAGTCCGGAACTAATGCATTTCACGGTGCGGTATTTGAATACGTCCGCAATGACATGTTCAATGCTTACACATACAACTTTGGGCAAACACTGCCCAAGAACGAGTATCGTTGGAACCAGTTTGGCGGAAGTATTTCCGGTCCCATCCGTAAGGACAAGACCTTTTTCTTCGGCGACTACGAAGGCTACCGTGAGGTGAAGGGATCTGCGCCACTAGTCGGCGCGAGTCCAACCGCTTATGAACTGGCCCATCCCGGGGATTTCAGCGACTATCCCTGCATCAAGAATGCGGATGGCACCGAGACGAACGCACGGAACTGCCCTACCTTCGGCTCTGGACCTCTTGATGTGGCCGGAACCGCGTACTTCGGGCTCTTCCCGGCGGCCAATACGACAAGCGGTGGGGAACCTGCCTACGTTGGAACCACGAAGTCTACGCAGGTCAGTAACGACTTCGACATCCGCGTCGACCACCACTTCAACCCTAACAATTCGATGTTTGCCCGCTACATTTTCAATCGCGTCTATAGCGTGTCGCCAGGAGGCAATTACAGCGGCGGTACTCTGTTCCCCGATGCGAAGCTGGGCTCAACCGGTCTTACCATCAACCCAAACGAGGATTCTTACAATTCTTTGGATTTGGACTACAACGGGATGTTGAACTATATCCACATCTTCAGCCCACAGCTTGTGATGGAGCTCAAGGCCGGCTACTCTTATAATCATAATGACGCCCTCGGCATGAATACGGGGAAGAGCCCAAATTCCGCTCTCGGCCAGCTGAATATCAATACGCCTCTCGACAACGACACCGGCCTCCAGTCCATCTACATCGCCGACACCGGCCAGATTTTGGGCGATATGCTCTACGAACCGCTTGTCGATCAAGATAATACCTTCCAGTACTTGGGCTCTGTTACCTATACGCGCGGCGTTCACACCTTCAAGTTTGGCGCCAGCCTTATTCGCCGCCAGCTGACTTCGGTCCAAAGCGCGGTAGCGGGTGGGTTCCCGCTATTCATATCCTTTGCCGATCTGCTGCAGGGCCAATACCCCGAGATGCTCATTCCCCGCGCCCAGGAACTGGATGCACCTCACCTGCGGGTTTGGGAGACCGGCTTCTACGGCGAGGATGACTGGCACGTGAACAAGCGTCTTACTCTGAATCTGGGCCTGCGTTACGATGTGTACAACCCAATAACCGAGATCGAAGATCGGATCTCTACGTGGGATCCCGCAAGCAAATCGCTTCTTATCGCGGGCCAGAACGGCGTCTCGAAATCTGCAGGCGTCAAGACCGACTATCACGGCGTCGAGCCGAGATTCGGATTCGATGTCAACGTCGCCAATAACCTGGTGGTGCGCGGCGGTTTCGGAATGAGTTTTGTGCCCTCGAACAACACCTCGTCCGCCACCATGAAGAACATACCCTTCGTCAGTTCGGTCAACTGCTCCTACTCGACGTGCGGCTTGTACGCCAACGGCCTGCCTTCAATTGTTGCGGGGAGCCTCAACACTCCGGGCGTCACAATCAATGGCACTGATCCGCAATTTCGAAACAGCTATTTCGAGCAATACAATTTAACGGTCCAGAAGGAGATCCGGGGTAACGTAGCAACGGCAAGCTACATCGGGATTCTGACCAGACGAGGAGCAACGGCTTTCACGGACATCAATGAACCCGGAGCGAACACCTGCGGAAGCACCTCAAGCTGCTATAACGCCCTCCGTCCGTACTATTCGAAGTACCCAGATCTTTCAACTGTTGGGGAATTCGAGACTCATGGCGTGGGTTCCTACAATGCGTTTGAAGCCTCCTATGAGCGGCGTTTCATCCGTGGGCTTGCGGTGAGTGGAAACTATACTCTGGCTCACAATCTAGGGGACATCGGAGGAATTACATCCACCGGTGGAGGAGGATGGGGGCAGCAACCGAACCGGCTCCGCCAGGTTGACTACGGCAACTCCGGTCTCGATATCCGCCACCGTTTTGCCCTAACGGGAATCTATGCGCTTCCCTTCGGCAATAACGCGAAGGGGTGGGAGGGCGCTGCCATCAAAGGCTGGCAATACAATCTGATCGTCGCCTGGAGCACGGGATTGCCCATCACGGTGACCAACTCCAGCAGCGTAAGCAACGCAATCCCGGGCGCGGGAGACCGGTCTAACATGACTAGTAACTTTAAGCTGTCGAATCCTTCAACTCAGGAGTACTTCAATACCTCTGCATTCACAGCCCAAACGTCGGGAACCTACGGCAATGAACCGATAAACCCCATGCATGGGCCTCATTTCCGCCACGCGGATATGTCGCTGTTTAAAACTTTCAAGCTTAGGGATAGCTGCAACTTAGAGTTCCGGGCGGAGGCTTTCAACATCTCCAACACTGCCAGTTTCGCAAACCCAGGCGCCAGCCTGGGAGGTTCCTTCTTCGGTCAAATCACCGCAACCAGCTTTAACTATCAACCGCGCGTCTTCCAATTTGCGCTGAAGTTGTCATTCTAAGCGGCGCCTTCAACTGGCACGCGTTTGCATAACGGCGAACGCGTGCCAGGCAAAACTCGACAAGATCGGGTATCGCAAGAGCCGGGGGAGCCGTTGCTGGCGGCTGGCGTGGTCAAGGCCGATTTGGGATTGTGATCCTGCTGCCTGAGTTTGTTTCCAATGCAGGCGATTCCATCGATATTCGCTCAGCTCCCATCAGTTGTATTATTTCCTCGTATTGTGGATAGGACCCCGCGCAATGCCACTCGGTAGGGCATGTGAGGTGGATAGCAGTGAGTGTTTCAATTTCCGAATTTTCAAGGAAAGCCTGCGCTTATTTGATGCGCCGCTTTCTTTTGTTTACGTTACGTGCGCCAAAACAGCAAGTAGGAAATGCGCAGATCGAGATAAGCGGGGAGCTCACTTCATTTCGTCTTGAAGGTGACGAATAAAGCCCCCCCCGACTGAGTGGCCACCCAAACCGTAAAAACGACGATTTGTATTCGTGATCATAATTATGCACACTAGCTATATGATGTGTATAATGAGCGCAGTGGTAACTGCGAGAGACTTTATGACGATGAAAGAAACGACATTATGACATTATCATCTACTGTTGATTGGGCGAGGCTCGAAAAGCAGGCTGCACGAACGCGCATACGCAGTCTGCAGATGGTGCATCGGGCAAAGCTTGGTCATCCTGGCGGAGACTTTTCTTCGGCAGATATCCTGACCGCGCTCTATGGGGCGATTCTGTGCGTCGATCCATCCAATCCTGGCGACCTGCAGCGAGATCGGTTCATCATGAGCAAGGGGCACTGTTCAGGTTCACTCTATGCGACTTTAGCAAGCGCCGGGTTTCTGACTGACGCGGATCTTGACACCTATATGGCGCCCCTATCGAAGCTGAACGGGCATCCCGACCGCAATAAGGTCGCGGGAGTAGAGGCGAACACAGGTCCCTTGGGACACGGTCTACCCATCGGTGTGGGCTGTGCGATGGCGGCAAAGTTGAGCGGCGCTTCGTGGCGCACCTACGTGCTGGTGGGTGACGGGGAACTGCAGGAGGGAAGCAACTGGGAAGCGGGTATGTGCGCATCGCAATACAAGCTGGATAATCTGGTTCTGATCATTGACCGCAACCGCATCCAGCAGGGCGACTTCACCGAAAACACCATCAATATGGAACCCATGGCCGAGCGTTGGCGTTCCTTTGGTTGGGATGTGCATGAAGTGGATGGCAACAACATGCATGCGGTGGTCGAATGTCTCCGCGCTGCTCCCTTCACACCCAACGTGCCGAGTTGCATTCTGGCTCACACGATCAAGGGCAAGGGTGTGTCTTTTATGGAAAATCGTCCATCATGGCATCATCATGTGCCGACCGACGACGAGTTACAGAAGGCGATTGCCGAACTGGAAGGGGGCCAACTGTGAGCCGGATGGTAGATTGTCGTAACGCGTATTCCCAGAAGCTTGAAGAGATGGCGTTGGCGGATGAGCGCATCGTAGCGGTGGTGAACGACTCGGTTGGGTCTGCCAAGCTGAAAGGTTTTCAATCCAAGTTTCCACAGCGTTTCATCAACGTTGGCATTGCGGAGCAGAACATGGTGGGCGTGAGCGCAGGGCTGGCTAATGGCGGCAAGATCCCCTACGTATGCGGTGCCGCATGCTTTCTGACTGCGCGGGCCATGGAGCAGATCAAGATCGATCTCGGGTACTCGAACCATAACGTCCGGCTGGTAGGGATCTCTTCCGGCATGGCGTACGGGGAGTTGGGACCTACACACCAATCCATTGAAGATGTGGGTTGGATGCGCATCATTCCCAACATGACGGTCATTGTGCCGGCGGACGCGATTGAAACCGAAGCGGTGATGGAGTATAGCGGCATCCACCAGGGACCCATGTTTCTGCGCATGAGTCGCATCCCGGTTCCGGACCTTTATAAACCAGGAATGAAGTTTGAACTCGGCAAGGCAATCCGTTTGCGCGAGGGCAACGACATTACGCTGATGGCTAATGGGGTGATGGTTTGCCGCGCCTTGCAGGCGGCGGAGGAACTGCAAAAGGCAGGAATATCCGCGCGTGTCCTGAACATGTCGTCGGTCAAGCCCATTGACCGTGAGGCGATCATCGATGCCGCGCGGAATACGGGCGGCATTGTTACCGCGGAAGAGCATTCCATTTATTGCGGCTTGGGCGGTGCGGTAGCCGAGATCGTGACCCAGACTTATCCGACAAAGATGCGTATCCTAGGCGTCCCTGGAGTGTTTGCGCCCACCGGTTCGGCTGAATTTCTGCTGGAGCATTTCGGCCTGACGGCCGAAGGTATCCGGTCTGCTGCGGTTGAACTGCTGAAGTCGAGGTAACAGCTCATGACAGGCGATCTGATTCTCGCGTTGGACCAGGGAACCACTAATACCAAAGCCGTGCTGGTAGACAAGGCGGGAAAGGTCGTGCTTCGCGCATCTGTTGCCATGCGCGTTGCGACCACAAGCGCGGGCTATGTTGAGCAGGATGCCAATGAGATATGGAGCGCCTGCTGTGAGGTCATCCGGGCTTGCTGCGAGAAGGTGGGCGCGGACGCAATCGCTGCAATCGGCATTACCAACCAGCGCGAAACCGTAATTCTGTGGGACAGTCGCAGCGGCCAGCCGCTCTCACCGGCAGTGGTGTGGCAGTGCCGCCGCTCGGTGGAGCGCTGTGCACAATTGGTGCGTGACGGACTGGAACCGCTCATCCACAGCCATACCGGGCTACGCGTGGATCCCTTGGCGTCGGCTAGCAAGGTCGAGTGGCTGCTGGACCACACGGAAGGGCTGCGCGCGCGCGCCGAGGCGGGCGAAGTGTGCATGGGCACCGTCGACAGCTGGATCATCTTCAAGCTGACGGCGGGAAGGGTGCATGTCACCGACGCCAGCAATGCTTCCCGGACGCAGCTTCTTCATCTGGCCACGGGGCAATGGGATGAGGAGATGCTGCACCTGTTTCGTATTCCGGCGGTCATGCTGCCGTCGATTGTGGAATCGAGCGGCGTGCTAGGGGAGACGTCCGCCGTTGACGGCGTGCCAGTTGGGATTCCGATTGCCAGCGCCATCGGCGACTCGCATGCAGCGCTGGTTGGTCACGGTGTATTTTCTCCGGGACCGGTGAAGGCGACCTATGGTACAGGTTCTTCGCTGATGACGTTGTGCACGGATGCTGGCCAAGCGGACGGCGCACTTGCACGAACGGTGGGCTGGGGCGCGCAGGGCCGTGTGCAGTATGCGTTGGAAGGCAACATCACCATGAGCGGTGCATCGGTGCAATGGGTGGGCGATTTCTTGCAGTCTGAAAAGCCGGTGCAGGCCGCACTTGCGCTGTCTAACTCCGTCAAGGATTCCGGCGGAGTTTACCTGGTTCCAGCCATGAACGGGTTAGGCGCGCCTTACTGGGACAGCGAGGCGCGCGGAGCGATTTACGGACTGACACGGACCTCCACCGCAGCCCACTTGGCGCGTGCCGCGATTGAAGCAATCGCGCATCAGGTTGCCGACGTCTTTGAGGAGATGCAGCGGCGGCAGCCGGGCATGGAGTCCGCACTGTACGCGGACGGAGGCGCTAGCGAGAATAGCGATTTGATGCAGTTGCAGGCCGATTTTCTGGGGCGTCCTGTGCTGCGGTCAAAATGCGCAGAGCTGTCGGCGCTCGGTGCGGCGTGGCTCGCCGGGCTGGGCGTGGGCATGTGGAGTTCGTTTGCAGAACTGGCGGCCATGACGCCGGAACACGATGTTTTTGTGCCGCTACTCGACAGCAAGACAAGAACGGCTCTACGGGATGGCTGGCGTTTGGCAGTGGCAAGAACAAGGCTCACGGTACTTCCACAGAACACGGCAAAACCGGCAAGATCGTGACAAAATAGATCTTATGTCACGTCAAGATGAAGTACGCCTGATGGCGAAGGTTGCTCGTATGTACTACGGACTCGGAATCCGGCAGCAGGAGATTACCAAGAGACTGAATATTCATCAGTCGACGATCTCCCGGCTGCTGAAACGGGCCCGGGAAGCAAATATCGTCCGCATCAGTGTAAGTATGCCTTCCGGTATCTTTCCTGAGTTGGAGGAAGGGCTCGAGGAGAAGTACGGGCTCTCGGAAGCGATCGTTGTCGATTGCCTGCCCGATGAGCAGCAGATGGTGAAAGATTTAGGAAATGCGGCAGCCTTCTACCTGGAGACAACCATCAAGGAAGGCGAAGTACTCGGTATCTCTTCCTGGAGCCGTAATTTGCTGGCCATGGTGGATTCTCTGCATCCAACCCAGCGCGGCAACGGTGGCAAGGTGATTCAGATTCTTGGTGGAATGGGAAGTCCCGAGGCGCAGGGCCACGCCACCAGCCTGACGCAACGGCTGGCATATCTGCTTGGAGCGGCTGCTGTCCTGCTGCCAGCCCCAGGCGTTGTCGGCTCACCTGAAGCAAAAAAGGTGCTGGAAAAGGATAGCTATGTGCAACAAGTACTAAGCCTGTTTCCAAAGATCGACACCGCATTGGTGGGCATCGGATCGCTGCAACCGTCCAAGTTGCTGGTCAGCAGCGGCAACAGATTTTCAGCGAACGAAATCGCGCAATTACATGCCAAGGGTGCGGTGGGCGATATATGCCTGCGGTTCTTCGATGCGGAGGGGCATCCTGTCTCAACCCCACTGCATAGCCGCGTAATTGGTATCGAACTCGAAGCGCTCAAGTCCACCAAGCGAGTGGTGGGCGTGGCGGGCGGGCCGAGAAAAGAAGAAGCCATTCGCGCGGCGCTTCGCGGTGGTTGGATCAATGTGCTGATCACAGATAAGGCATCGGCAGAGAATCTTTTGAAGGAAGCCGGCCCAAGCAAGAGCCGGTCAGGAGTGAAAAAGGCATCCCGCAAATGATCGCTTCGGGCCAGTGTCCGGAATGAAGTGAGCGGGAATCACAGTGCGTTGAGTAAGGGCGCACAGGTCGGCAATAAGAAGTTCATGCCGGTAACCGCAACTTTATCCGGGCCAGTTCGCTACTCGGGGACAAGGCATCCTTGAAAATGATGCTTTTGTCAAAGAGTCGTGCGATGCGATTGGCCAAGCAGGGAAGCTATCATGGTAACGATTCATAGTTATCCAATCGCGGTTTTACTTTGCACCATGACCATGATCTGTTGGGGCTCATGGGCCAATACGCAAAAGCTGGCCACGCGCACTTGGCGGTTCGAACTCTTTTACTGGGATTTCATCACCGGTTTGCTGTTGACCTCGCTGCTGGCGGCATTTACGCTGGGCACGTTTGGCCCCACCGGCCGTCCTTTTATTGAGGATCTGGCCCAGAGTGATCTGAGCAGCATCGGCTGGGCGCTGTTGGGCGGCGCGGTATGGAATCTGGGCAACCTGCTTCTGGTTGCGGCCATTGCGGTGGCTGGCATGGCCATCGGATTTCCCATCGGCGGCGGCATCGCCTGGGTGCTGGGCATCGTGCTGAGCTTTCTGCTGGTTATCCTGCAAGGCAAAACCAATCCCGGAAATTCCTATTTGTTATTCGCCGGCGTCGCGGTCATTGTTCTGGCCATCTACCTGAGCATGAAAGCGTACAGCCAGTTGGCCAGTGTGGCCCAAAAAGCCAGCGCCAAGGGCATTCTTCTGTCCATCGCGGCCGGCTTGTTCATCGCCTTCTTTTACAGCCTCGTCGTCAAGTCGATTGACCCGGCATTTGTCTCTGGAGGCTCCGGCACCCTGATGCCGCTTACCGCCGCATTCTTCTTCACCGTGGGTGCGTTTGTGACGACCATCCTCCTGAATCCGATTTTCATGAAGAAGCCCATTGAGGGAAATCCCGTAATGATGGCTGATTACTGGAAAGGAAGTTGGGGAACGCACCTGACCGGGTTTTTTGGTGGATCGATCTGGAGCGTTGGCATCACTTGCAGCTTTATCGCTGTGGGCGCAGCCGGGCCCGCGGTTTCCTACGCACTGTCGAACGCCGCTCCGGTGGTAGCCATTCTGTGGGGCGTGCTGGTGTGGAAAGAGTTTGCGCACGCGCCGCGCGGGACCGGGCGGCTTTTAGGCGCAATGTTCGTCTGCTTTCTGATCGGCCTGGTGCTGATCACTTATTCGCGCATTTGATCGGGCATGGAAGGCGAAGGCTATTCAGCCGGCCATGCATAACGAGAACGATGTTGGAGCATTCCGGAAATTCAATCCGGGAACAGCAATGGAGCAGCAATGGCGAATGAAGATGTAGCAGTCATTATCGGAAATCGTGATTTCTTTCCCGACGTTCTGGTTGCGGAAGCGCGCAAGGACGTCGTCAAACTGTTTGCCGAACTCGGCATTGAAACCGTGATGCTGACGCCCGAAGAGAGCAAGCTGGGAGCGGTAGAAACCTGGCAGGACGCCAAGCGCTGCGGCGAGTTATTCAAGAAACATGCGGATCGCATCTCCGGCATCTTTGTCTGCCTTCCTAACTTCGGCGATGAAAAAGCCGTAGCGGATTCCATCCGGCTCTCCAGCCTGAAGGTTCCGATCCTAGTGCAGGCTTCTCCCGACGATCTTGACCAGTTCGGCCTCGATCGCCGCCGCGATGCCTTCTGCGGCAAGATTTCGGTCTGCAACAATCTGCGCCAATACGGCATTCCCTACACGCTCACGCACGATCACACGGTTGCCGTTCTGTCCGACAGCTTCCGTCAGGATCTGCTGCGCTTCCTAGAGGTTTGCCGGGTCAGCCAGGGACTGAAACGGATGCGGGTCGGCGCTGTGGGCGCGCGTCCCAATGCTTTCAATACCACGCGCTACAGCGAAAAGCTGCTGGAGAACTCTGGCATCAGTGTGAACACCGTAGACCTATCGGAAATTCTGGGCCGCGCCAATGGCCTGGTCAATGACGATAGCCGCGTGCTGCGGCATGTAGACAAGATCAAGAGTTATGCTGATAGCTCTGCCGCGCCCGACGAAGCACTTGTCAAAATGGCGCGCCTCGCCATCGTGCTGGATGAGTGGATGGACGAGCTGGGGCTGGATGCCACGGCCGTTCAATGCTGGAACTCGCTGCAGAAGAACTATGGCGTGAACGTCTGCACCATCATGAGCATGATGAGCGAGAGAATGATGCCCAGCGCCTGCGAAGTGGACATTGCCGGCGTGGTTTCCATGTACGCGCTGCAACTGGCTTCAGGGCGGCCCAGTGCGCTGGTGGACTGGAACAACAACTACGGCAGCGATCCGGACAAGTGCGTGCTCTTCCACTGCGGCAACTGGGCAAAGGAATTCTTGCCCAATCCCCGTATGGGCTCCGCGGAAATCCTGGGCACAACGCTTGGCCCGGAAAATACTGTTGGCGCATTGGCCGGTCGTACGCCAAGCGGACCGCTCACTTACGCTCGTGTCAGCACAGACGATCTGACCGGAACTATCCGCGCCTTTGTTGGCGAGGGCGTTTTTACCGACGATCCGCTGAAGACCATCGGCGCGAAAGCCGTGGTCCAGATTCCCAACCTGCGCGGCCTGATGCAGTACATCTGCAAGAACGGCTTTGAGCATCATGCGGCCATGAGCCGTTCATCCTGCGCCGGCAGTGTGGCCGAGGCCTTGGGCAACTACCTCGGCTGGGATGTCTATCATCACGGGGCATAATGCAGGCTTCTTCCGGTTTTGCACCACTTGGTCCAAAGAAGCGTGGTTCTTTCAAATGGAAGGGCCACGCACGGATCGAATGCATTTGTGCAGTACTTGCAACAAATCCGTTTGAGTAGGGGAGGTTTCTTATCAAAGATATGAGCCGCTCTCACCCGTCCTGTTGATGTCACTTGCATGTTCGAGCGAGTCGAAACATGAGAAAGCAGAGAGGCAGGGCATTGTGCGGTGACTATCGATCAAATGGATGTGTTCGATCTGCGATGCGTGGTGGTGCTTGCAGAAACGCTCAATTTTACGGCAACGGCACAGCGCCTGCATATGACGCAGCCAGGCCTAACAGCCCGAATCAATAAGGTAGAAAAATACCGGGGATACAAACTCTTCGATCGAAGCAAAGGTGTGGTGAGAAGCACCACTCCGGAAGGTTTCGTCTTTGTCGAAGAAGCAAGGCGAGTTCTTGAGGATCTCCAGCGCCTGATTGTCCGTTCCGATGAAGCCCACCGGGCGTTTTCAGAAAGGCTTTCGGTCAGCAGACCACGTCATGTCGATCTGCAATTGCTCTCTATAGTAGTCGCTGCGCAAGCAGTCGAGGGCATGCGCATTTCGTTCCAGCAGCCCTGCGACTCGGACGAAGAAGCCATTGCGATGCTTCTGAACGGAAAGGCCGATGTGGCTCTGGTCGCGTGGCCCGTCACTGAATCCTACGTGGCGCCGCTCCATCTGACTCACGATACTCTACTGGCAGTTCTGCCTGAGAACCACGTCCTCCGGGGCCGCACTGAGATTCATCTTGCGGATCTCTGTCACGAGCAAATCATCGGTTCGAAACACCAGTTCCCCAAAGCCTTGAAGGATACTTTGCTGGGCAGGTGCCGGAACCTGGGTTCCGCACCAGAATGGCTCTGCATTTCAGCATCTCCTGCAGAGTCCGTTCACCTGGTGGATACGGGCGCAAGAACGGGCATCACCCTTGTCACCAAGCGATACTCAGAGGAACTTACGCTGACAAAAGCTGTCTATATTCCTTTCCCCGATGACGAAATCGCCTATGAATATGGCGTAGCCTATCGGCAGTCCGACCATCGATCAGTGCTGAATGATTTCCTGCAATATCTTGTGGAGAAATGCCGGCTGGTGGAGGGTCCACGCGGGCAACGTAAACCGAATGCGCAAGCCGCATCGAAGCCCAAACGCAGAGCTGGCTGAAGTTCCGTTGATGCGGTGCTAATGTTTTTCTCTGTAATCGGAGCATATCTCCCATGTAGTGAGCACCACGATGCCTGACACAGGCAACTGGGATCAGCGCTCGGTATATCCTGAGAAGGCATTCTTGTACTCAATGTACAGAGGAGATAACAGAACGATGGCAAAGAAAACTACGGGGCACAAACCCAAGGGAAATTTGGTGAAGGAGCTTGATGCGGCGATTGCCCAGCTGACCCGCGTCCGTGCGCTTGCGGCATACACTGCCGTGTCAGATGGAACAGGCCGACAAGTCATAAAGCAGGCTCCTGCCAGCAAGCAACCCAAGCGAGTACTCAGTGCAGAAGGCCGGGAAGCGATCGCCACGGCGCAAAAGAAACGCTGGGCCAAGATCAGGCGGCAGAAGAAGAAGGCCGAGCGTGCGGTGCTTGCACAGCAACCTTCCGCACTGACCAAATCAAGAAGCTCTGATACGAAGTAGTCCCCGAACTGCGCGGACTCCATCGATTTTGGCGACGTGAATCACCATATCGATGGACCGTCGGCATTCCTCCTCCACATCGTTCAGCGATACGCCTCCGGAGCCGCGCATCGCTAGCTGCGACAGACGATGCAGTGCATCCTCGGCGCCGTTGGCGTGAATAGTGGTGAGCGATCCTCGATGGCCCGTGTTCAGGGCATCGAGGAAGACACGCGCTTCGGTTCCGCGTATTTCGCCCACGATGATGCGGTCGGGGCGGTGACGCAACGCCGCTTTGAGGAGATCGGCGAAACCGATCTGGCTTTTGTGGGTATCGAGCTGCGCTTCAGCGGAGATGACGTGCGGCTTCCGTATATAGAGTTCGGCCACATCTTCAAGGATCAGGATGCGGTCCGCGTCGGGGATGAAACCGGCCAGCACATTGAGCAATGTCGACTTGCCTGAGCTTGTCGCCCCTGAGATAAGCAGATTGTCTCCATGCTGAACGGAGTCTGCAAGCTGTTCTGCCTCCTGCTCTGTCAGCATCTTCCGCTCGATCAGGTCTTGGATTGTGAAGTTCCGCGAAGTGAGCTTGCGGATAGTGAGCATGGGCCGCGGGTTGACGACGGGCGGAATCAGCGCGGCCATGCGGCTGCCATCGGGTAGGCGCAGATTCAGGATGGGCGAGTCCGCATCGAGCTTCTTGCCGAAGCGATTGGCGATCACTTCGAGGGCGGTCAGCAATGCTCCGTCCTCGAAGTGGATATCCACCATCGGCTCTATGTGGCCTTTCTCCTCGATCCAAACAGATCCATCGGGATTGACCATGATTTCGGAGACTGCGCCGCTCGCGAGCAGATGCTCTATGGGTTTCAGGAAGGGGATGATGATCTCAAAGCTCACGCTGAAATCCTTTCCGGATCGAAGGCGATCCTCTCCTGGTCGAACCAACTCATAGTGACAGGCAAGAAATCAGGCTTGAGGTAGCAGTAGGTAGGCGGCAAGGGGCTCACGCCATCGAAGGCCACCACCACGGACTGCGCATTCTTAAGATCGAAGAAGATTTTCTCCTCGAAGAGGGGCTCCTTATGCTTCTGGTATTGCTTCGACGCCGACACGGAGCCTTTACTGGATGACGTTCGGCCGGAGAGCCATCCGACATTGGCGTTGGTGGAGGACTCGGAGACTGTGTAGCTGATGCGGGTCCGATCGGCCTTGCCACATAACTCTGAGGCGTAGCGAGCCGTCTCGGGATCAGTGGCGGTGAGAAACACTTTACTCCGAAATGCCTGCAGGAGCGTCTTGACGCCTTCGTTGGGCAGCGCATCCATGAGGCTGGCGACACTTTGTGTGGCGACGATGGGAATGCACTTCGGCTGCCGCGATAAAGAGAGGAATCGCTCGTCCCCTGTCGGATTGTCACCGCCGACCGTGGCGAAGTTCTGGTACTCATCGCAGATGAACACGGTGGGACGGAAGTGTTTGTCTGTTTGCGTATCCATTCTGGGAATGCGCAGCATCACGGCTCGCTGATAGTCGATCTTCATCATGGTGCCGATGGTCTTGGCCAGTGCCGGGTTCAGGGCCACAGGAAAGTTTAGACCCACGACTCTACCTGATTCGATCAGCTCATCGAACGCCGGCAGCACGCGGCCTCGTGGATCGGCAACACATGGCTTGCCCTCATAAAGTTCCTTGGGCGGGCAGAAGACGCGGCGCACATCGGGATCGGTTTCGAACAGAGACAGGAAGACGGCGATACCCTGGATGATCGAAGTCTTGACCTCGGAGCGGAAGAACTTTTACGGCTCCGATCGCCATGCCCACGCCGAAGACGATCCCGGCGATGGCCTTTTTGGACTGGCCTTCGCCGTAGGCGAACATCAGCCCACCGACGACAATGGCGACCAGCGACAGCCCGGTCGCAATCGTGCCGGTAAAAGCGGTCTTGAGCACAGTGACAGCGTTGTCCCACGGATCGGTGCCGGACGATTGCGCATACACCGGCAGCGCCGCAAGAAACAACAGGGAGGGAATGACCCATCTCCGGGAACGTGGGTACAGCCACCGGAGGCCGGGCCGTTGGATGGGAGGGATTAGCTTCATTGGGCAGGCTCCTTTCATTTGCTTTCCGGTGGGTGGATCCCCCCGGTGAGCAACGTCATGGAGCGAAGGTTAGGAGGAAAGCGGCGAAATGAGAAATCATCATTTCGCTGAGATGAATAACGAATTCTTATAGGTTTGGCACTGCCGATAGCCATAGGCGAACGGTTGACTTTGCGCTCGCTTATTTTGCTGTATTGGTTTGCGCCGCGCAGGCGCACAGCATGGCATTCCCACGATGGCCAGCAAAGAACTCCGCGGGCACGATGCGGGTCAAGGCGGTGATGACAACGATTCAGAATTGGGTTCGCCTTGAGGCGCGGCGGGCACGCGGGTACACTCCGCTACGGAGTGGAAATGCCAGCATGAGAGGACCGGCTGACGATCCTCTCATGGACTCTGGCCATCCTGTCCACGGCCTGATGGAAGTACACATCGCTCAGCTCTATGCCGATATACTTGCGGCCTGTCAATGCGGCGGCTGCGCAAGTGGAGCCGGAACCTGCAAAAGCGTCGAGCACGGTTTCGCCTGGTAGCGAGAAGCTGCGAATCAATGAAGCCAACACCGGCACTGGCTTCTGCGTTGGATGCAGCTTGTTGCCGCTGTAAGGCATATCCATGACGTCAGGCAGTGGCTGCTTCGGCAATGGCGGCCTGCCCTTTGCAAGTAGGAAAGCCTGTTCGTGCTGATAGCGGAAGAACCTGCTCTTTGAGCTGTAGCTCTTGCGAAATACGATGTGTCCGACCGGCTGAAAACCTGCTTCCTTCCATGCATCGAAGAACAGATCAATCTTGGTCCAGCCATAAAACATGATTGCTACGCGGTCCTGCTTCAGCACGCGATACGCTTCTTTCATTGCGGGCTTGAGCCAGGCTGCATTCGAGTCATTCTCGATGCTGCGTCCGCTGCGGTCACGGTAGTTCACCAGATAAGGAGGATCGGTCAACACGAAATCGACGCTGTTGGCGGGCATCCGGCGCATAACCTCGATGCAATCGCCATGCGTGATCGTGTTGGTGAAGTTGCTCTGCTGCCGAGCTGTGCTCGTGGTTGTCATCGTTGAAATCTCCTTTTGGTCCCTCGCCTCTGAAGTCGCTCGGGACACAAGGAGCGAAGGGTCCCGCCTCCCACGGCAAGCGTGTGCTTTTTCGGGCGAAGACTCAAAAATGTTGCGATGTTCTCTGCGCAAGATTTTTGAGAGGGCACCGAAACCCGCAGGGATGGCGTTAGCCAGAAGCAGAGCACGCGCAGTCCGCTAGGGCGGCGGAAATGGACCCGACGCCGTGTCCGAGCGATGCACAGAACCGAGGGGCCGGAGAGCACTGGAACGATGGCAAGCATCAGGACGGAAGATGCAATTGCTAGTAATCAGAATGCTTTACGCGAAGAAAACGCCGTTTCCGCTCAGATATGGCCCTTCCCAGAAGGTATAAAAAAACCTGATACATCTGAGCGAAATGATGATTGGACGCCGAATAAAACCTTTCCGAGAATGCCCACATGCGCGATTCTTCCTACAAAGCATCGCCGGGCCGGTGGAGCGGAGGGCAGTGGACGGAGCCGGAACCCACTTCTGGCGATCCCGCGCTCGAAAAACATTATTCAGTCAGGGAAGTTGCCGAGTTTTGGGGCCTCAGCGGAAATACGATTCGCAGAATGTTCGAGAAGGAACCGGGAGTGATCGAGTGGGGATTACCGGAGAGAAGGTTTACGCGCGGCTATAAAACTCTGCGGATACCGGAAAGCGTCATGTTGCGCGTGCATCGACGTTTACGAAAGTGAGAACTCGAATAACGGCGTTCAAAGGTCCGCTGCCGTATTTCCGGCAATAAGGCCAGGAGAGCCTTTCGCGTGGTTCCAGTAGATGTCAGGCGTACCGAGATCAAGGTAGCTCAATCTCCTGGACATCTACTTTCTTTTCGCGAAGATCAATCTCGACGACACGATTGATGAGGTTCGTGCGTCCTGCCAGGTATTCGAGTCCAACTCGAAACAACTGCCGCTGGATCTCGGGGCGTATCAGCGGCAGGATCAAGACAAGCCCAGGATGAATTTCGGATTTACGAGAGAGTTTGCGAAAGTCCTGTGCGTTGTTGGTGACGAAGATCAAATCGTCCTGAAGCGCGCGCTTCCATAGCTGCCAGTCGGGAGCGCCTTTCAAGCCGAGATGCTCGATATGGTAAGCGATGTGCCCCATGCCATTAGCAACCTCCACAAGGCTGGCATGGAGACATTCATCGATCAGGAATGAGAGCGCATCAGGAGGCACGCTTCAAAGGATAAACCTTTCGAGCGATCACACGAGCGCCTTTCGGCAACCGTGTTTGGGCTTTGGGACCGCGCCGGGGGTGAGCTTGCACATAAAGTTCCGCCAAGGCAATGTGCTCCGGCGTGAGGCTTGGATACCCGTCTAAAATCTCCTCGACCGATGCTCCCTGTCTGCGCATCTCTGCGACAAGATGCACAGGAATCCGCGTTCCGCGGATTACGGGTGCCCCTCCCATAATCTCGGAGTCTTCGACGACCATCGCATGGGCCTTCTTGTAACTGGTCATGGCGCTCTTGAGATCCGTTCTGGCCCTGCGCACTTCGATGATGACCGCCTCGGATTCCTTTAGTTGAGGAATACCTGGCTGAGCAAGGACGGCACGATAGATGCGCCTGCGATATGCAAGCGGAAGCCGGCCCACGCCAAGCTGCTCCAGTTTCAGGCAGAGTAGACCTTCGCTGGAAATGACCCTCTGCACGATGCGGCCGGAACGCACCTTCCGCGACGGCACGGCGTCGTCCTCAAGCGCGCGGCGGACAGAGGTCAGCGGCAGCCCAGTCAGTAACGATGCCTCGGTGGGTGTATAGCCGGTCATGGAAGATGTCTCCTCGCCTAATTATACCCTACGCGGGGAGTAAATAGCACGCGACGAGACCGTCACGCCACTTTTGTAATCGCCGGCCTTTTGCTCCGTACAGGTTCAGGAGCGCGCTTTTTCTCCGGCTGGTCCCATGCCATGCGCGCCGATTGCGCCAGTTGTGCCTGCCGCGCTTTGACAAACGGCGCGTAATGCTTCTCCGTTACCTTGACGCTGCTGTGCCCCAGCAGTAACGAAACCTGATCGATGGGCACGCCTGCCAACAGCAGTTCCACAGCGAAGGTGTCGCGGAACATGTGGGAGTGGCAGCGTTTCAGCGTACCGTCCGGGTTTTTCAATGCAGCATTCTTGAAGAGCAAAGCGAGAGAACGCACCCATCCTCGTTTGATGGTTTCCCGGTCACCCTTGCCGCTCCAGAAGAAATAATGAGGATTGGCGCTGGGAAGAGAGCGGAGCAGAGTATGCACCTCCGGCGGCAGCGGCACGTATACCGGGACACCGGTCTTGGCGCGATAAAGAAACAAATTTCCATCGTCGCTCAGTCGTTCCCGCTCCAGCGTCACGGCATCGGTGATCGCCAGTCCCGACCAGCGCATGAGCAGGACCAGCGCGCGCAGCCGGTCGCGGCGGTGCTCGAAGTCATGGCCTCCACGCCAGTCGCCGTAGGAGTAGGTGGCATCGACCAGAGCCCGGAACTCTTCTTTGGTGAAGTAACCGGTAGGAACGAACTCTACCCGGACGCGCTTCAACAGGATGGCCGGGTTCTTCGCGATCCAGTCCATGCGCACACAGAACCAGAGGAAAGCGATCAGCCGCTCGTGCTTGCGCTGCGTGGTCTGCGCGGCGTTTCCCCAGCCGGAACGGAACTTCGTTAGCACGGCCGGCGTGAGCTGATCGAGGTAGACGAGCCCTTCCTGCTGCGCCCACTCCTTCAACTGCGTCTCGAAGAAGTACCGGCTCTTTTTGAGGGTGCCGGTGGTCAGACTGCGGGACTCTTCGTCTTTCCGGAAGGTCTGAATAGCCTCGTCGATCTTGGCGCGCGGCCGAGCCTCGGGCTTGTTAGGATCGGACTCGTCTTCAAGCCTGCGGCAGAGCGTCTCCGCCTTCTCCCAGCTGCGCGTCTTGGCGGTTTTGCGCAGGTAGCGGCCATCGGGGAGCGTGCCCTGGATCCATTTGGGGCAGCGGCAGCGGCGGTAGGAAATCTCGGTCTGTTTGCAGGGCGGGTAGTGGCGGGTGTAGGGCGAGAGCATGGGAGTCGTACTCCTTTCCGTGTGCGACGGGCGGGCACGACGACAGTATACCCGGATGTACGATTTCTGTACGGTTTGTTTTACCTGTCTGTAAGATATTGACTTTATTGTAGTTTAATTGGTGGACCTGATCGGGATCGAACCGATGACCTCTTCCATGCCATGGAAGTTCCAACATGGCGTTTTGTTGACGGCAAAGGACTTATGAGTCGGCTGAGTCGGCAAAACCGGCCCAATGGGCGCTAAATGCTACCAATTTGCTACCAACTTTCAATCGAGCGGGCTCGGGCTGATATGTGGGGATCAGCCCGATTCTCTTGTCTTGCTCCTTGCCGGTGGGATTCGCCCTGGCCCGACGCGCTACATGGGATTCTCAGTGAAACAACTGCTGAAGCTGGTTCACGTTCTTCCGGCCACCGATTCAGGGAGTTCACCGGTTCCCTCGATGCCTACGGATACGGTCGCCTATACTCCGGCAACAAGGAAGTGAAAGCCCACAGGGCCTTCTATGAGGCCTATGAGGGGCCAATCCCGGTTGGCATGTACCTTCGGCACCACCTGCCCCCAGAGCGATGCATCGGCCATGCCTGCTGCAATCCGGACCATCAGCAGCTCAACAATTCCCCAAGGCGTAGGATTCCAAGTTGAACGCAAAACGGCCCCGAGGAGACCATCCTCAGGGCCGGTTTGCTACGCAGAGTGGAAAATAGAGCCTGGCAAAGCGCCAGAAGATGAGATGCAAGGTACTATCCTTTTAGCCGTCAAGCGGCCTGGAAGTCACCACAATCATACCACGCTTGTTGCAATTGTGGACTCTTGTGATTCGCCTTTCTTCGCCTACCGCCTACACTGATTCCATGTCCGGCCAAGATGGAGTTCAGGCAGTGTGCGAGCCCTCGTCCGCTGCCCGGTCTGCCAGGCTCGTTTTCGCGGCGCTGCGGAGTGGTCGCGTTGCGGCGCCGAACTCACCGCGCTGATGCTGCTGGCTGCTCACGCCTGTCTGGCGTCAAGCCACGCGGCTCCATTCAGGCAGCACAACGATTGCACTTTGCGCCAGGAGTCCTCCAAGGTTGATCTGTGCTGCAGTTGCCAATACGCTCTCCTGCCAGCCATAGAAACCGATTTGAGCCAACGCTGAGGCACGGCCTAATTGTTGCAAAGAGTCGGCCATTTCCTGCGCAGAAGGAAGCGGTGACTGACAGCAAGTGCATCCATGATGCCGCTGGGGAGGCTTTTGATCCCATTTGCCGGGGCACAAAACCAAGAATCTACTCATTGCTCGACTGTTTGTGAATATAGTTCGTTTTCGGGG
>Ga0224530_1000290_pt1 | contig 35077 bp, 20 predicted proteins | sample CBST75metaG_FD_179873 | JGI IMG/M metagenome (GOLD analysis project Ga0224530, IMG submission 179873) | Peat soil microbial communities from Stordalen Mire, Sweden - C.B.S.T75 | ecosystem: Environmental > Terrestrial > Soil > Wetlands > Peat | place: Sweden: Norrbotten County, Stordalen Mire...
TGGTGGCGACGCCTACGATGGTTCGGACGCCGCTCGGAATCTCTTCGATGTAAACGCCTGGATAGGTTGGTGAGACTGGCATACGCATACTCTCCTAGCTGAAACTGAGAGGCCCCCCGGCTTTGCCGAGGTGGCAATAGAAGTTTGATATTTCCGGTAGAGTGCTCTCACTCGGTGTGCCTAATCAGCGCCTGTGACGATCGCTTTGGAAGGCATTTGCTTTGGCTCTTGCTTTGGCTTTCAGCGGTCGCGAAAAAGGTCCCTTGGAGGGGGCTGCAAGCGTAGGACCTCCGGCTACACCGGAAGACACTTACTCTCATGCGATGGCGAGGAGCCTGCTACTCATAGATACTTAACTAGCGAAGGATCTGCGAACGAGCAGAAGGGGAACTCCTCTCCGGAGCGCCGACTGGTGGCTTTTATAACTTGAAATAATGCAGCGTGTCAAGCATGAATTTTGCCTGTGTCGTTGGCATGCGCTATGTCTGGTAGCAATTTGAGTGTTTGCTTTTTTGGCAACGACGAGTGCTCCATGCGAACAGGCGTGGATCCAACGAGTGTCCGAGTCCCCTTTTCAGGAAGGGGACAGACAAGCCTCCGATAGGTTGAAATAAGGTTTCCTCGAATGGAACGCCAGCAACAAATTCGCGCTGTTGCTTGGAGTGAGCGAGAGACGAGCTTTCCCTGTTCTCAGCAAGTTTACGCGGCGATGTGACACGGCGGATGGGGCCCGGAGTCCCGCGTCGAGCCTGCTGTCGCCGACGGTCACGCCGACATCCGCTTCAGCCTGCTGTCCAAAGAACGTGGCATGATACAGCCTGTAGTGACAGCGCGAGGCGTTGTGATTGTTCCGCATGGAAGTCTCAGCCTTCCGCGAATGTGTCCCAGAGTAGCCGATCATCAACGTGATCCGTGCAGGAACGCCAACCCACGCGAGGTGGCAGAAACAAGCGGGCAAGTCCGGCCGTTTGTGCCCCAGCGATAAGCCCATTTCATGTACCCTGCTTTCAGACGGCGGTCAGGGCGCCGTCCTGCTTTTCGCAATTGGGCACGGACAAACTGCAACCATGGCAAAGACCAGGGTTGCAGTTTCGCGAACAGGCAAGGGGCCGACTGCGTGATCACCTGACTCGACTCTTTGCCGGAGTGTTACGCGACTGATACTCTTCTCGATCTGAGGGGATGGACCATGTATACCTTTGCAGCGGCACCAAAGTCTACGGCTCCCGCCCAGAAGAAGCAGGCAGCCTCCGCGCCGGGACAACTCCGGCAAGATGTGTTCCCATCGCACAGAGGCGGCCGGACAACGATGACTCCGCCCCAGGTTGACTTCACCCGAATCCCCGTCCATCCTCGTGCCGATGGAGCGATTCAGACCAAGCTGGCAATTAACCAGCCGGGCGACAGCTATGAACAAGAGGCCGACCGCGTAGCCGGCCAGGTGATGCGCATGGCTGCTGCACCGGTTCAGTCGCGCTCCGAGCTCCAGGTGCGGCGCAGTTGCTCCTGTGGGGGGAGCTGCGCCGACTGCCGCGGGAAGGATTCCAAAGCAAAGGGAAAGCTCCAGACGGAGAGGGTTGCGGGCAACTTTTTCGGGCAGAGCATTGCACCACCGAGCGTTCACCGGGTATTGCGGTCGGACAGCCAGCCTCTGGATGCGGCGACGCGTGCGTTTATGGAGCCGCGGTTTGGATACGACTTCTCTCAGGTTCGGGTCCACCATGATTCGGCTGCTGGACAGTCTGCGCGCGACGTGCATGCCCATGCTTACACGGTGGGGCAGAGCATTGTCTTTGCCGAGGGCGAGTTTGCACCGTCGACCGACAAGGGGCGGCGGTTGCTTGCCCATGAACTGACACATGTCGTTCAGCAATCCGGAGGAGCGTTGGCAGCCGCCGATGGCGCTTTGCATGGACCCCAGCCTGCACTTGTTTCTGCCGCGAATGAACCGGTTCTGCGGCGTCAGGTAGCGGAGCCAGCGGTCGAGACTGCCGGAGCTGAGTCTGGCCCGACCCCAAGCGCCATCGTCTACGACACCTACAACTACGATAACGGCGTCGAGAAGGATGATGACGAGCAGGTGGTCTACCGGTACAAAGCGGAACATGAGCAAAGGCAAATTCGCGACACCAAGAAGAACGAGGAGGAGGACACTATTCCTGACGGTTCGACGGTGCAAAGGCCGCGAACCGATAATGCGCTCCCCACGGCCAACCCTCACGCTCGCTACTTGGACCAAGCAACAAACACGAATCTGGATGTCGCATTCCAAGTCGACGCTGCGAACCGCTATGTGGACGCCAAACAAGCTGAACTTGAGCGCCCGGAGCCAACCCTGTTCCACGGCGGACAGGCCCCAGACTTCGTCACGGTCCGTCCCGAGCTGCTTGAGTTGAACGGAATCCGCTACTATCCGCATGAGTTCCACATACTCGATGCAATTGAATATGGAGTGACGAACGCAAAGACCTTCGATGAAGCGATGACCATTCTGACGGAGGCGACGCGTGATGTGGATTTCAGTTGTACTGTCTCCAAACCAAAACTGGCACCGGCGATTCTCATTTCGAAATGGGAGCCGATGCGCTCTGTCGAGATACCCACGGGGTTCGATTTAGGCGGGGTGGAACGGTTCAAGGCATTCATGCGGGGCTATGAAGCTCGTGAACGGCGGATGGGGCGGACGACGAAGAAAGAGAAGAAGAAAGACACTCGGCCCAGGCCTGAGGTTCAGACCGATTTTGAGCCGCGCTACAAGCCGCAAAAGCGAGGCGCGAAAAGAGAGCGGGAGCGGTGCGAACCGCATCTGGATCTGCCGCAGGGCAAGATGGAACACCTGGGTCTCTACGAATTACTGGTGCTTGGTTCGCAGATCGCTGCGTACCCGACTGAGATTATAGGACGCCGACGAACGTCCGCATACGAGCGTCAATCCAACCAGGTTTCAAAGTGGTTTACCGCCGTGGGCGCACAGATGACTCAAAAGGTCCTGAACGCAGGAATGAAGATGCTGACCGGGGACAACAAGTGCGGCAAGAATGCCGATTGCATCGAACGTCAGCGAAAACGTGTGATGAAGCCGGACTGGGCGCCGGATGGCACGAAGAAGCAGATGGATGTGGACCACATCGTTGAGTTGCAAGTCAGCTTTCTGCAAGGACCCGAGGCACTGGACAACTTCGCCAACTACGAGTTGCTGGACTCATCCACGAACTCGTCAGTGGGCTCGACGCTGGACAAGTCGATCCAAGCGGAGCGAAACCGCATGAAACGGGAATGTCCAAAGCAGGTGCCCAACTGGAGCGAGGTTCCGCTAGTCTTCGCCCCTCCTGTATTTGTGGGCGGCGGCAAGGGTCCCGGGGAGCGATGGACGCGCGAACAGATTCTTGCGGGCGATCACTTGAAGGCCTATCGGCGAAAGAAGTAGGAGACCGGCACAAAGAGAGTCTGATTGCTAGAACCAATCTCATCAACATTTCCAGTTTCGCTTTCTGCGCAACTGGAGTTGATCAAGGCGTCTCTGCGGACTTGCGATGGCAGGCCGCTGGGAACTCACAGACGAACAGTAGCAGGGAAACGTTCGTGGATGTAACCTTCGCAAGCGCAAAAAATGAGGCTTTGCCGTGGGTCCGACCAAGCGCGGCAAGGGCAGAAGATCGCCGCTTTTTCAAGTTCGTCTGCAGCAGACCCCACCCAGTCGGGATGCGTTTTGGGTACGTGCCAACTCCGACTCTCGGGTCAGACAAAGAGCGCTGAATATCATCGCTGGACGGATGCAGGGAGGGCCCACCATCGCAGGCACACCGGCGCCGACGAACACCGAAGAGGACACGAGCCCACATCCCGACCATGGTTGAACGTGACATGCCGAGCTTCTTGCAGAACGAAGATTCCCTTCCGGCAGGCGGCATGCGCCGTGTTGATGGGATTCCTTTCGGCCATCAACACGGATGCATTACACAATGGACTCTGCTCTGTTTGTCTTAGGCGAAGACCGACAGGTCCATGATCTTCACGTTGCCGATCAGCGGTTTGAAGTCCATGCAGGGCAGGATGTCGCGCTCTATGTCGATGCCGGGCGCGATCTCAATCAGTCGCACGCCTTCGACCTCCAGACGGAAGACAGCGCGCTCCGTCACATAGAGTACCTCTTGCTTGTGTTGACGTGCGTAGCCAGCGGAGAAGGTGATGCGCTCCACCTTATCGACCAGCTTGCGTGTCTTACCGGGACGGACGATTTTCAACATTCCATCTTCCCAGGCGATCTGACTGCCTTGCGCTTCGAAGGTTCCGCAGAAAACTACCTTCTTCGCATTTTGTGCGATCTCCATGAAGCCGCCAGGGCCGATGAGGTTGCCGCCCAGGTGCGAGACATTCACATTGCCTACGGCGTCGGCTTCCCCCATGCCCAGGAAGGTGATGTCGATTCCGCCGCCGCTGTAGTAATCAAACTGCTCGACGGACGGAATGATCGCATCCGGATTGCGGGCAGCACCAAACAGACGATCGTCGAGCATGCGACCGTTGTGGACTCCCTGCTCAACGCTCATCCACAGTTCGTCGGCTGAATCCTGTTCGGCAATGACACCGAAGATGCCGCCCGGGATGCCAAAACCAAAGTTGAGCGAGGCGCCAGGCCGCAGTTCCATTGCCGCACGGCGCGCAATGATACGGCGCTCCAATTTTTTCGTCAACTCAACCGCCAGCCTGCCCAGATGCGCTCTGCGCGCTCCGCTGACTGTGGAGTCGTAGCCCATTCCATAGAAGAGCTGCTGATCGTGGTCTTCCACCACGGCGTCGACCATGATTCCCGGAACGCGCACGCTTCTTGCCTGCAGTGCGCCGGTTTCCACCACCTGCCGCACCTGCGCAAGGACGATGCCGCCGCTGTTATGCGCCGCCAGTGCGATCGATTGAATGTCGAGGTCGAGCGCTTCTTCCTCTGAGCTGATGTTGCCGCGCGTGTCCGCATAGGTGCCGCGGATGATGGCAACATCCACTTTGAAAGGCTTGTAGCGCAGCACTTCCCTGCCGTCGACGTTCATCAACTCCACAACATTTTCGCGGCTGCGCTGGTTGCAGCGGCCGCCGTCCTGGCGCGGATCCACGAAGGTGCCAAGACCGGAGTGGGTAAACAAACCCGGACGGCCCGCGCCGATCTCGCGGAGAAGATGCTGGACTACGCCGCCCGGAAAACAGTACGCCTCAATCTTTTCTTCGCGGATGAGTTCCTGGAGCTTGACCGACCAGGTGAAGTGCGAAGCGATGACCTTGCGGATCATGCCCTCGTGGGCGAAGCGATTGGTGCCAAGATTTTCGCGGTCGCCCAGACCGAGCGAATGGACGAGCGTCAAATCGCGGGGCTCGCCAGTCTCAAGGAATCGTTTTTCGACGGCAGCAAAGATGGCTTCGGCCGAGATCATACCCGCGCCATTTCCGCTGATGGCGACGGTGTCGCCGTTCTTGATCATTGCGGCCGCGGCCGCGGCCGAACCAAACTGGGCCTTGCTCATCCAAGTCTCCGTACTCTAGCGGTTGCGATAAACAGGTTTGCGCTTTTCAATAAAGGCGCGAACGCCTTCCTTGCAGTCCTCGGTGGCCGCCGCGTGGGCCGCGGCTGAAGCGTGCGCATAGCGCATGTCCTGGTGCAAGGGCTTTAGCAGGCCCTTGGTCAGCGCCATGGCAATGGGGCCGTTCGAAAGCAACTTGTCGAGCCATTGGTTCAGTTGTTCTTCAAGGCCCGCGACATCTTCGGCCAGCGCCGTGAGCAAGCCCCACTCCAGCGCCTGCTGGGCCGGAATAAACGAGCCAAGCAACATGAGATGACGCGCACGCGCCACGCCGATGGTTTCAGCAAGGCGGCGCACGCCTGTCCAGCCGGCGATCATACCCAGAGTCACCTCGGGATTGCCAAACTTCGCTGCCCGCACGCCGATACGCAGATCGGCCGCGAGCGCGAGTTCCAGGCCACCGCCGAGCGCGTGGCCGGAGATGACTGCAATGACCGGTTGCGGTAGCGAGGCCAGGCGGTCGAAGACATCGATCCCGCGCAGAATCCACTCCTGCCCCATCTCGTTCGGAGTCAAGCTGCCCCAGGCTTCGATGTCGCCGCCTGTGCAGAAGAAACGACCGTTCCCGCGCAGGACGACGGCGCGCATGTCGTGGTCGTCGCGGATGGCGGAGATCATGGAGTCCAGTTGGTTGAGCATTGGCACGGTCAGCGCATTGCCCTTGGTGGGACGATTGAGAACGATCTCTGCCCACACCGCTCCCTGCTTTTCCTTGCGGACAAAAAGAATTTCAGGTTCCATCGGTCGTACTCCCTGTGATGCTCATGTGTTTTAGTAATGCGGCATGATCAGTCCGCCATCGACGGCGATGGCCTGGCCGACGGTATAAAGCAGCCGCCCTTCGGCCATGCAGACGACTGTTGAGGCGATGTCGGAGGGATGCCCCCAGCGCTCCATCGGAATCAGGTGATTGGCGATCTGCCGGTCGTATTGCGCTTTGACGGGCCGGGTCATCTCCGTTTCGATGATGCCGGGAAGAACTTCGTAGACCCCGATGCCGGCTGGCGCCAGACGCAAAGCAAACAGCTTGGTGGTCATGGAAGAGGCGGCCTTCGAAACACAGTATTCGCCTCTGGCAATAGCCACGGATTTTGCATTGCTCGACGTGATGTTGACGATGCTGCGATGCGTCCCCTCTGGAGGAGCCTGAGAGAGCATGAGACGGGCGACGGCCTGGCAAAGGAAGAACACGGCGCGCGTGTTGACGCGGATACATGCGTCAAAGCTATCGGGCTGCACATCGAGCAGATCGCCGCGGCAGCGGGCAGGAATTCCGGCATTGTTCACGAGGCAATCGACTCTTCCCCAACGGGCCATGGCAGCGTCCAGCATGGCAGCATGCAAGTCGAGATTTCCGGCGTCGCCGAGGACCGACAGGCTGTCAGCCCCGAGATCAGCGAGTTCAGCGGCAAATCCCCGCTCCGCTTCGCGATTCCGGTCGTTATCGAGATCATTGACCAAAAGGTCGAAGCCGGACTGGGCAAGCCCGAGGGCACAGGCGCGACCGATACCCCGGAAGCAGCCCGTGACCATCGCCACCGGCCTGGCGTTCCGATTGTTTGACATGGATGGCTCCGCAACATTTCTTTTGCAAGCAACCAACTAGTTGGTTACTATACACCCAGGGCAAAACGAGGGACAAGATGGCTGACAAAACTTTTTCGGTCACGCGGCGGCGCTCTCCGGACGCGACCAAGGAACGAATCTTCAAGGCCGCTACAAAGATTTTTGCGAAGCTGGGGTTCGACGGTGCCCGTGTCGATCAGATCGCAACAGAAGCCAATATTAACAAGCAGTTGCTCTACCACTACTTTGGCAACAAGGACGACCTGTTCACCGCCGTTTTGGAGAGGGCTTACCTGGACATCCGAAGCAAAGAGGTGGCTCTGGAACTGGACTTGTTGCGCGCCGATGAGGCTATCCTGCAACTGGTGGAATTCACCTGGCGCTACTATCTCAAGAATCCGGACTTTATCCGTCTGCTGAACAGCGAAAACCAGATGGAGGCGCGGCACTTGAAGGCCTCGCCGCGCACACGCGAGATCAATGCAAACTACCTTGCACTGGCCGCGAGGCTGCTGGAGAGAGGCAAACGCGAACGCAGCGTCCGAAGCGATATCGACCCGATGCAACTGAACGTGAGCATTGCTGCGCTGGGGTTTTTCTACCTGATGAACAGGCACACACTGTCCAAGGTCTTCCAGCGCAACCTGGGCTCGAAGTCGATGCTCGACGAACGGCTCGCCGTGATGAAAGACACGATTGCCTGCTGGATCTGGCCGAACGAGCATGCCAAGGGAAAGTAATTCCCCTGCTGTTCATTGCTCCGGCGGCTCTCCCGTCCCGCTAAAAACGCGGGAGAGTGAGGCCTCCGTCCACCGCCAGGACAGCACCCGTGGCATAAGGCAAAGCACCAGTGGCCAGCACTGAAACAGCACTGCCCACATCGGCGGGAGTTCCCCAACGCTTTTCCAGCAGCAGACCCTGTTCAATGAGGGCATCGTATTTGGCATGGACGCCCGCAGTCATGTCGCTTTCGATGATGCCAGGACGCACCTCGTAGACGTTGATGCCGTACTCGGCGAGGCGCACTGCCCAGAGGCGTGTGGCCATGGCAATGCCCGCCTTGGAGATGCAGTAGTCTCCACGATTGACGCTGGCAAAAGTAGCCGAGATGGAACAGATGTTGATGATGGTGCGATGCAGCCGTGGGCCGGATTGCTGCTGGCGAATCATCCACGATGCCGCGGCCTGGGTAAGAAAATAGGGCCCCTTGAGGTTGGTCGCGATCTGCTCGTCGAAGCTCTCTTCCGATGCTTCGAGCACGTCGGCGCGGATGCGCGGCGCAATGCCGGCGTTGTTGACCAACACATCGAGCCGGCCCAGGTCCTCTTCGATGGCGCTCAGCAAACGCCGCCGGTCGGCGGCGCTGGTCACGTCTGCCTGAACATAGATGGAACTAGGCGCGTGGCGGCGGATCTGCTCCAGCGCGACATGCGTTTGCTCTGCGGTACGGCGGCCGGAGATCGCAAGCGTGAAACCAGTGTCCGCAAGTTTGAGCGCGATGCCGAGGCCGATGCCGCGCGCGCCACCCGTTACCAGAGCAACCTTGTCGTGTTTCATCGTTGCAAATCCTTCCTGGCCGGTGTTTCGGCGAATCAATAGAAAGTGTAGTATGCGCCTTCAGCCATACGGGTGATGAGCAGCATGAGTTCGAGGAGATGGTAGTCGCCCCACATGCTCGACTCCCCACAGGGAACCGCAGCGGACGGCGGAATGGAATCCCATCCGTTGGGGCGATGGTAGACGCTGTGCAGCAGAATGCCTTCGTGCTCCGGGGCCGTGGAGAGATAGGGATCGCTGAGCAGGCGCGCGGCGATCGTGAGGCCGGCTTGAAGGTACGTGCGGCCTTCGACCCCGAGCAGGGCACCGAGCCGGATCAATCCCTGCGCGGCAATTGCTGCGGCTGGAGCGTCGACGGGTTCAAACGCATTGAACGGATCGGCAGGCTGAGAGCGCCAGTCGCCCAGGCAGTGAAGCTGGGGTGCGCCGGTATCCCAGTAGCAGATACCGTCGAGCGCCGCAGCCTGGTGGATGTAGAAGTCGCAGGTGGCGCGCGCGGCGCGTTCCAGCATAGCGCAGGCCTCTTGCTGGCTGGGAATGCCCCCGTGGGCAAACTCGCTCTCGGGCAGCGAACGAATGAATTCAAGCTGCTCGGGAAAGGCCAGCATGCCCCAGGAAAGCCCGCGCGTCCACGTGGTGAAGGGCGAGTAACCCTGCTGCGACGATGGACAACGAAAGGCACCGCTAGCCGGATTGAAGATCGCCTCTTGCGCGGTGCGGCCACAGAGTTCGGGTACGTCGTAGCTGTCGCGGCCTTCGCCGTAGTAGATGTTGGAACGCGCCGTGGTGGTTGCGTGGGTCAGCAGCCTGCCCAGCAGGTTGATGCGTGTATCCTGCTCGCCAAGCAGTGCGTGGCCGAGGAGATGAGAAACAGCCAGACTGCGCAAGGAGCGCATGGTATCGATGAACAGCGAGTGGCTGCCATTGAAGGAATGGATGAAACCGAGTCCGCCGGGAAGCTGGGTCCAGCGGGAGGCTTGCACCGCGCCGCTGACCTTCAACGCCAACTCGTAAAAGCGCAGTTCCCATTCGTTGGCTTCGATGCGGCCCTGGAGCATGAGACGGCGCAGATTGCCGTAGGTGGAGATGTTGTTGAAGCCGTGGTCGTGGACGCCGGTGTGGGTCAGGTGCTCGGCCATCCCCTGCACAATGCGATGGCGGGCCAGCGCAAGTAGCTCGCGGTTGTCCGTCAGCTCAAAACAGAGAAGAGCGTTGCCGTATTGAAAGCCCTGCGTCCATTGGGTCCATCCGCGCGCCGTGTATTTGCCGGCAGCGGTAAACACCGGCGCGCCGTCGGCGATGTTCCAGCGGCGGTCAAGGCGAAGTGTTTTTTCCGAGGCGAGAACAGCGGCGCGATGGACTGCGGGAATCAGGCTCTGCGGCGTACAGTTGTCGAGCAATTTCACGAGCATCCTCGAAAAGAGCGTTACACGAATTTCTCAAACCGTTCGACAACCTGGGCCAGAACGGATTCGGGATCGGAGTTCCACAATGTGCGGTTCATAATCTCTACTTCAATGGGACCAGAATATCCGGACTGCTCAACAAGGCCGCGCAGCTTGCGAATCTGGATGACGCCATCGCCCATCAGGCCACGCCCTAAAAAGGTATCGGGCAGAGGCACCAGCCAATCGGAGACATGGAAGCCGCAGATTCTTCCTGCGGCTTGCGCAATGAGTTCGGCGACGCGCGGATCCCACCAGATGTGAAATACGTCGAGAATGACACCGACCTGGGCTGGGTCATACGGCGCAGCCAGTTTGAGCGCCTGATCGATGGTGACCAGCACCGAACGATCCGCCGCAAACATGGGATGCAACGGCTCCAGGCCGAGGCGCACACCGCGCTCGCGCGCATACGGAACCAGCGCCGCAACGCCGTCCGCAACCATGCCGCGCGCCTCTTCGAGATCGAGGCCCACGCATCCTCCGACCACCAGGACCAGAGAATCGGCGTTGAGGGCCGCGGCTTCATCCACGGCGCGGAAGTTGTCTTCGATGTTCCTGGCGCGCTCGGGCACGGTCGCCGCGGGGAACATTCCGCCACGGCAGACGCTGGAAACGTGCAGCCCGGCGTCGTTCACCATGCGCACGCATGCAGCCAGGCCGGCCTCCGCAATCCTGTTGCGCCACAGCGCAATGGAGGGAACGCCGTGGCGCGCGCATCCCTCGACTGCCTCGCGCACGCTCCACGCATTGATTGTGATCTGATTGAGCGAAAGCCTGGATTTATCGGCCATGCGATACCTCCAGGGAGGCAAGGGAAAAACGCTCGACGGTTTGTGCCTGCATGCTACCGTCGTCCTCCATCCGAACGCCCTGACTGAGATTGGCATGACACGGCCGCGTGGAGAGCAGACTCACCTTCCTGCACGCAATCATGGCAATCACCATGCTCTATTTCCTTCTTGCTGGCACGTAGATTCATCACGAAAAGGGGTGTGTGACAGCGTCAAACATCATACCGGTTGACACCAAGGGGAACAAGAGCCGGTCCTGCAGTGGCATGAACACTGAAGCACCAGGGATATTGAATCATCCAAGGCAAGACCTAATCGTTTCAACATTCAGGAGGAGCGAATCCCTTGAGAGGGGCTCTGAATCCAGCAGGTTCGATCGAACGGCAAAGGAGTTTCCTGAATCCAAAACGAGGGCAGCGCCCGTTCCTCGAGCGCTGCCCTCGCCTTATCCACTGCTGTTTTTGTCGATGTCCTATCAATGAATCAGGAATGAGATGAGCGACACGACACAACAAGAAGTTGGCGTTGTGTCCGCAACAATCATAATTGGCAACCATCCATCTGTCTTGCAATTCGACGGATCGCCGCTACGAGCGCTTATGCAGCAACTCCTGCTCTGCGCGTAGCCAATCCTGTTCAGCTTGCCCATCCTCGTACCCGCGACCTGCCCAATACGTGCGCGCAAGCTGCTCGATCTGTTCGTGTGAGGGTGCCGCCTGCTTCACGGTCATTGCCGCAGCGTCAAGCCTGACTTTTTTCACTGCAGTCTGGCGGGGCTTTGCGACTGCTGTCACCAGCTTATCGATCTTGCTGGCCTTGGGCGTCGTGGTCTTGGCTGCCTTGGCAGCCTTCGCCGGCTTTGGTATTTCCGTCACCGTTTCTTTCCTGGTTGCGGTATTGCGTGGCTTAACGGTTGCCTTCTTCTGCTTCACTGTTTCTGCCATCGGTATCTCCTTCCAGAAAGTAGCCGCCGGTATTCCGGTGACTGATTTTAACTTATCAAAGTTTGATTTTTTAACGCAAGGCGGCCCTCTGGATGTAACGCAACGTTAACCAGCGAAGCTGGAGGCCGGAGATGCTGTTGCTTCACGCAGAAACCATTCAGCATCAAAACGCAAAAAAACGCCCTCAATCTTCAAGAGCACGGGGACAATTCGATCCGACCTTGTTGCTCTTGACGATTGAAGGCGTCTTCTAGGTTACGAACTGAACTTAGCTTAGAACGCAGCTACCGTCTGACGCAGGCTGTAGGAGCTGAGCGTCTTGATGTAGTTGCCGCGGTCAAACGGGGACGTATCAGGCACGGAACGACGGCTTAGGCAGCCGCGCGTCTCCCACAAGGATGCGTACTCCCGCTTCTCCAGCCAGTAGTGCATGTCCGCCAAAACGCGAGCGATGTGCTCGATGCCATGAATGTGGAGAGCGGAGGCCATCATGGTTACGCCAGCGCCCGCCATGATTCCCTTCAGAACATCCTCGGCAGAATGAACGCCACCGGAGATGGCGAGATCCAGCTTCAGATGGCCGAACAGAATGGCCGCCCAGTGCAGACGGGGCAACAACTCGGAGGGCGTGGAGAAGTGCAGCGTGGGCCGCACCTCAAGGGTCTCGATGTCGAAGTCCGGCTGATAGAAGCGATTGAAGAGAACGACGCCCCGTGCACCGGCATTTTCCAGCTGAGCGCAAAGATTTGGCACGCTCGTAAATGACTGCGAAAGCTTGACGGAGACAGGAACCTTGACTGCACTGGTAACGGCAGTCACAAGCTTGAGCAACTGCTGCTCGAGCTGGGCTGAAGTCTGGTTGGCATCGGTTGCCAAAGCGTAGGTATTGAGCTCAATGGCATCGGCGCCGGCCTGTTCCATATCCGTGGCATAGCGCACCCAACCACCGGTGGTGGCACCGTTGAGGCTGGCCAAGATAGGAATCTTGACCGCCTCCTTGGCGCGCCGCAGATGCTCGAGATAAACCTCGTGCGTCATGCGGTAGTCGCTTAGATCGGGCAGGTAGCCGAGAGACTCGGCAAAGGAATCGGTACCCCGGGAGAGGTCCTCATCCAGAGCCTTGGACTCGAGCTCCAACTGCTCTTCGAAGAGCGATGTGAGCACAACAGCCGAGGCACCTGCATCCTCCATGCGACGGATGTTGTCAATCGATTCCGAAAGCGGCGTCGACGATACCACGATGGGGCCACTAAGTTTCAGCCCCATGTATTGTGTTGAAAAATCGATCATTTTGATCCTCCGGCAGATGATGCCGCCAGCTCCTCAGCAGTCTTTTCCAGGGGCGCAATGTGGGGTGTTTCACCGCGGCCCGGCATGGCAGCCCGTGCCGAGTATACCCTCCACTGGCGCTCGACGTCATCCTGTGCTTCTTCAAGCAACTTTGCAGCGAGCTCCGGATTACTGCGAACCAGCATCGTGTAGCGGGCCTCGCGGTAAGTGTAGTCCTTGAGCCGGATAGCGGGAGCCTTAGAGTCAAGCTGGAACGGATTCTTGCCCGAGTCACGCAGGCCGGGGTTGTAGCGCATCAGCGGCCAGTAACCGGACTGGACAGCCAACTTCTGCTGCTCCAAACCGTGGACCAAATCGTAGCCGTGAGCGATGCAGCTGGCGTAGGCGATGATGATCGACGGACCGTCGTGCGCCTCGGCCTCCTGGAAGGCCTTGGCCACGTGGGTGTCGTTGCCGCCCAGAGCCACCTTGGCCACATAGACCGAACCGTAGCTGACGGCTTCCATGGCGAGGTCCTTCTTGCTGTTGCCCTTGCCGCTGGCGGCAAACTTGGCAACCGCGCCGCGGGGGGTGGACTTGGACATCTGACCGCCGGTGTTCGAGTAGACTTCGGTGTCCAGAACCAGCACGTTGATGTTTTTGCCGGAACCGAGCACATGATCCAAACCACCGAAGCCGATGTCGTAGGCCCAGCCGTCTCCGCCCAGAATCCACACACTCTTGCGAACCAGGTTGTCAGCGATAGCAATCAGGTTCTTGGCGTCGGAAGAGGCGTTACCTGCCAGCTTCTCACGAAGAGCCTTGACGCGTTCCCGCTGCTCGTTGATCTCGGGCTCGGTGCTCTGCTTGGCGCCCAGCAAGGCCGTAACCAGATCATCGCCAATGGCAGGAGCAAGCCGGGTGACAAGCAACTCAGCGAAAATCTTCTGCTGGTCGAGGGCGGCGCGCATGCCGAAGCCGAACTCGGCATTGTCCTCAAAGAGCGAGTTGGCCCACGTCGGTCCGCGGCCTTCCTTGTTCTTGGTGTAGGGCGTGGTGGGCAGGTTGCCGCCGTAGATGGAGGAGCAACCGGTGGCGTTGGCAATGTAGAGCCGGTCGCCGAACAGCTGGGTGAGCAGCTTGACGTACGCTGTTTCTCCGCAACCCGCGCAGGCACCGGAGAACTCGAACAGCGGCTCAAGCAACTGCAGATCCTTGACCTGAGTATGCGACAGCTTGGAGCGGTCGACCTCGGGCAGATTGAGGAAGAACTCCCAGTTCTCGCGTTCGGCCTCGCGCAGCGGCTCCTGCAGCGTCATGTTGATGGCCTTCTTGCTGGAGTCGCTCTTGCTCTTGACCGGGCAAACTTCCACGCACACGCCGCAGCCCGTGCAATCCTCGGGAGCAATCTGGAGGGTGTAGCGCTCCTCTTCCATGCCCTTCCACTTGGGCTTGGCCCACTTGAACGTCGCCGGCGCCTTCTCCGCGAGATCAGCGCTGTAAACCTTGGCGCGAATTACAGCGTGCGGGCAAACCATGGCGCACTTGCCGCACTGGATGCAGAGATCCTTGTCCCAAGCGGGAATGTGCAGCGCAATGTTGCGCTTTTCATACTGCGCGGTTCCCGTGGGGAATGCGCCACCAGCCGGGAATGCGCTGACGGGAAGCTGATCGCCGCGTCCCGCGGCAATCTCGCCGAGAACGTTGAACACGAACTCCGGCGCCTTGCTGGAGATGGAGGGAATCAGATCGAAGTCCGACGTGGCTTCCGTGGGATATTCAACCTTCTCCAAGTGAGCCAGGGCAGCATCGACGGCGGCAAAGTTCTTGGCCACAATCGCTTCACCACGCTTGCCGTAGGTCTTCTTGATGGACTTCTTGATCTGCTCGATGGCCTCTTCGCGCGGCAGCACGCCGCTAATGGCGAAGAAGCAGGTCTGCATGATGGTGTTGATGCGGCGGCCCATGCCAGCCTTTTCCGCAACCGTATAACCGTCAATCACGTAGAACTGGATCTTCTTGCGGATGATTTCCTTCTGCGTGGTCTTGGGAATACGGCTCCAGACTTCGGACGCAGGATAAGTCGAGTTCAGCAGGAAGACCGCGCCGGGCATAGCCGCTGCCACCGCATCCATCTTCTCGAGGAAGCTGAAGTTGTGGCAGGCCACAAAGCTGGCCTTGGTGATCAGGTAGCTGGACCGAATGGGGTTAGGACCGAAGCGGAGGTGCGACGTGGTCATGGAGCCGGACTTCTTCGAGTCATAGACGAAGTAGCCCTGCGCGTAGTTCGGCGTCTCGGTACCGATGATCTTGATGGAATTCTTGTTGGCGCCCACGGTGCCGTCGGAACCCAAGCCGTAGAACAAAGCGCGTACGGTCTTGGGGTCTTCGGTGGAGAAGTCCGGATCGTAGGTCAGGCTGGTGTGGGTGACGTCGTCGTCGATGCCAATGGTGAAGTGGTTCTTCGGAGCAGACTTCGACAATTCGTCGTAGATGCCCTTGACCATGGCCGGCGTGAATTCCTTCGAGGAGAGGCCATAGCGTCCGCCGATAACCTTCGGCATGGCAGCAAACGGCAGCGTGGCGGAGTTCTCGGCCAGCACGGTGAGGATGTCCTGGTAAAGCGGCTCGCCGCAGGAGCCTGGCTCCTTGGTGCGGTCCAGAACAGCAATCGACTTGACGGTGGAGGGCAGCGCCGAGAGGAAAGCCTTGGAGTCAAAGGGCCGGAACAGGCGAACCTTGACCATGCCAACCTTTTCGCCCTGCTTGACCATCAGATCGACCGCTTCTTCGGCAACTTCAGCACCAGAGCCCATGACAACGATGACCCGATCAGCATCGGGTGCGCCGTAGTAGTCAAACAGGTGATAAGCGCGGCCGGTCTGTGCGGCAAACTGGTTCATAACCTTCTGCACGATGCCCGGGACCGCGTCGTGGAAGGGATTGCAAGCTTCGCGAGCCTGGAAAAAGACGTCGGGATTCTGCGCCGTGCCGCGGATAATCGGGCGATCGGAGCTGAGAGCATGCTTGCGGAAATCGATGACGCTCTTGTCGTCCAACAGGGCGCGGATGGTGTCGTCGCTGATGGGGAGGATCTTGCCGACTTCGTGCGAAGTGCGGAAACCGTCGAAGAAGTGGATGAAAGGAATGCGCGACTCGAGCGTGGCGATCTGGGAAACCAGCGCCATGTCGGCCACTTCCTGCACCGAGTTCGAACAGAGCATGGCCCAGCCAGTGGTGCGGCAGGCCATCACATCGGAGTGATCGCCAAAGATCGACAGGGCATGCGTGGCCAGCGTGCGAGCCGTCACATGCATGGTGGCCGGGGTGAGTTCACCGGCGATCTTGAACATGTTGGGGATCATGAGCAACAAACCCTGCGAGGCCGTAAACGTGGTCCCGAAAGCGCCTGCCTGCAACGCGCCGTGGAGCGCGCCGGATGCGCCGCCCTCACTCTGCAGTTCTTCGACGATGGGCAAGGCGCCCCAAATATTCTTCTTCCCCTCCGAGCGCCACTGATCGGCCCACTCGGCCATCGGCGACGAGGGGGTAATAGGGTAGATGGCGACAACTTCGGAAAGACGATAGGCTACCGAGGCTGCTGCCTCATTCCCATCAAGGATTACCATTTTCTGTTCACTCATTCGCTTTGCCTCATAGTTCGGCCGGGCGCAACACAGCCGCTAAGCAAGTCTCGTCCTTTGGGGGGGTAGACCCGCTGTGATGCGAGACACATGGCGGGGAATATATACCACATTGCGAATTTAAATTCATATAATGCCGAGGTGAGGTCTCCCAGTTACTTTCTCCCGGCCCAGGACGGCGCACCTCAATCCTTCTGAAATGCTTTAAAAACAAACGAGATACGAATCTATCTCCTCTTCGCGGATCTCCGCAAGGTCGTTGAGGGCCTGTGGTTCCCCGCCCTTTTGGCCGGCCCTCTCCCCGAAGGGCCAGCAAAAGGCAGAGGGTGCGAACGGCAACTGGCTCAAGCCAGGAGCGCGGAGACCTTGGGCATCCATTCGCTGATGGGGATCTTTTGGGGACAAAGCTCAGCACAGACTCCGCAGTCGATACAGGAGCCGGAACGCTGCGCCTCGGTGAGGAAGACTTGGTACCTGAAACGGGCACCCTCCACATCGTCGAACAAATGGGCGTAGTTGAAGAACTCGAAGTTGCCCGGGATGTTCACACCGTTGGGGCACGGCATGCAGTAGTTGCACTTGGTGCAGGGAATCGCGATACGCGCACCGTACTGCTTTTTGACCTGCGCAATGAACGCCTGCTCGGCCGGGCCGAAGGCATGTGGCCGCGACGCGCCGGCTGAACACAGGTTTTGCTCCACCTGGGCCATGGTGCTCATACCGCTCAGCACCACCGAGACCTCCGGCTGATCCCATAGCCATTGGAGCGCCCACTCCGCCGGGGAGCGCCGCACCGGAAAGTTCTCCATCGCATCGCGGATGTCCTGGGGCGGGTCGGCCAGCCTGCCGCCCATCAGCGGCTCCATGATGACCACAGCGAGGCCTTTGGATGCCGCCAGTTTCAGGCCGCGGGTGCCTGCCTGATTCTCGGTGTCCATATAGTTGTATTGAATCTGGCAAAAGCTCCACAGGTCGCTGCCGTTGGCAATTTCTTCGAAAGACTCGAAATCGTCGTGAAACGAGAAGCCGAGGTGCCGGATACGTCCGTCGGCGAGCGCGGCAGCAGCCCTGGACAGCAGATCGTGCTTCAGGACGATGTCGTGCCAGCGGCCTTTGCCCAGCGCATGCAGCAGGTAAAAGTCGATGTGGTCGGTTTGGAGTTTTTGGAGCTGCTCGTTGAGAAGCTTGTCAAAATCCTCCGGAGCATTGACCATCCAGACCGGAAGCTTGGTGGCCAGCTTGACCTTTTCCCGGTAGCCGTCCTTGAGCGCCTTGCCCAGCACGACTTCGCTTTGGAAATCGTGATAGACATAGGCGGTGTCGACATAGTTGACCCCATTGTCAATGGCGTGACGAAGCATCCGCAGAGCTTCTGCCTCATCAACGTTGGGGCTGTTGGGCTTTCCATCCAGGGTGGGAAAGCGCATGCAGCCGAAGCCCAGCGCCGAAGCCTTCCAATCGAGTTTTCCAAATTGGCGATATTGCATTTGATTCTCTCTTTCCCGGGTTATCAAGGGGATTCTACTCTTGGCGCCGGCGGCCGGCGCGCTAGCAAGAGCACGCTGAGCTGGAAATGTCTTAGAAGCGAAGCAGATAGCTGAATTTGACGAAGACCTGCCGGTCAGTCGACGTGCCAGGCAGGCTGGTCACCGTGTAGGCCAGATTGGCTGACGCGTTGTAGTCCTCGTTCTGGAAGGTGTCCGCATATCCCATGTAAAACGTCGTTCCGGGGTGCAGCAGGTACGTGAAAAGCAGCGTAGTATCGGCCTGCTTGGAATAGGTGGTTGAGACCAGATCGCTGTTGGGCAGCAGCGAGTTGTAGTCGAAGATCGCGCGGAAAGAATAGTCGCGCGTGAACTGGTAGTTGACCTTGGAACGAATCAGGTGGTTGGTGAAGATGACCCCACTGGGCAAAGAGGGAGCAGGAGGTCCGTCTGCGCCGGTGGCCAGCCGTGTGTAGTAGTAGATTCCGTCCAGGCGTAGATGCGGCTCCGGGCGCAGTGTCAGGGTCGCGGACGCGTTGTTGGAATTACCTACAAAGGGCGCCACGCCGGCGGCGGGATAGTAGTTGGGGCCGATCCCCCGCGAGTACTTCGCGCTCATCTCCAGCCATTTGTACCAGGAAGTCGCAGCGGAGAGGCTGGTATACCGCTCGCGAAATCCGATACCTTCATAGCGCTCGTAGGCTTCGCTGTGTTTCATGGTCACGGAGGTCAACCGCGGCAGGCTCACAGAGAAACCTGGCAAAAGCGACCAGTTCTGCAGTCTTTGCTCGTGGTCGTAAGCGAGTACCGTATCGATGCTGGGGCCGTAGGCGAGCAGTGCGTGGCCCACGGGCGGCTTCCACGCGTGGCTGTAGTAGGTCTCCCAATAGCGAAGGTCGGAGCGGGTCAGATACCCCAACGTCGCATTCAGACCAGGGCTACGGTCCAGGAAGTAGGCATCGAAGCTGTTGTGGTCATCCGATTTGCTCAGATCCAAGACATAGCCGGGTCCCGCCGTGTAGCCATTGGAACCGTCACGCGTCTGCGTGGTGGTGGCCTGGCCGGCCAAGGTCCAGTTGCGGGCCATCAGATAGCGCAGATCGATGGAGCCTGCCCGATTCGATGTGGACTCAAAACTGGTGTTGCTTAGAAACAGCCCTGCATGGGATTGATGGCCGAACTCGCGTTCGGTGCGAAACACCGCATCGATGGCGCGATCGCCTTGGCCGGTCACGCCCTGGGCCAGCACTTCGCCGGGGGCACGGTCATCGGCAACCAACGCGCCCAGCCCCCAGCGGCCCAAAGAGCCAGTCAGCTTGGCGCCAAACTGCGGATCGACAATGCGCCGGGAGAAGAACAGCTGCTCAGGCATCGCAAAGATAGAGGCATTCTCCAAGAAGAAGGGTCGCCGCTCGGGGTAGACCACTTCAAACCGCTGATTGACCTGCACCTTGGGGTCGTCGGAGCCGATCTCGCTGAAATCGGGATTGACCGTGAGGTCCAGTGTCAGCGCGTCGTCGATGACGGCCTTGGCGTCGAGTCCGGGATGGTGATCCTGCTGCAGTTGGAAACCGCTGCTCGCGTCCAGGTATTTGTCAAAGGAGTAGAGCCCGTAGGGAATGAGCTGGAGATTGCGCCCGGGAGAGATATTCTCATCGATCTCGACAGGAGCGAACTGGCCAACAAATTGCGGCAGTCGCTGATGGGAGACGAACGGCCACAAAGCATATTCATTGGTGCGCTGGATCATGCGGGCCAGGCTGATGTTCCAAACCTGCTTCTGGGCGCGTGGAAAACGCAGGCTGCGAAACGGGATTGCCTGCAGCACCACGTAGCCGTTCGCGGTGATCTTCCCTTCGGAGTCCCACACGGCTTCCCAACTGGAATCGTCGCCTATGCCGTCGGTGGTGCGGCCATCGTATTGAATTCCGTAGGGGTTGGTATCGAACCAGTAGGCGTGCTTATGGTCCTGAAAGGTATCGATGGTGACGCTGACGCGGTCGTCGGTGTCAATTTGCTTGCGGGGAGCGATGCGCGCACGAATTTTGGACGGATCGTCGTTGCAGATCCAGCCGATGTAGAGGTTCTTTTTGTCGTAGGAGAGGTACGCCGCGGTGGGCTGGCTGATGGGCTCGCCGTCGTGCGGATCGAACTGCCGGAAGATGGTGACGACCGCTTCGGCCTCGCGCGGCGTTCCGTTAAGAAAATCGGAAAGCTTGGGCGGGCGGCTTACGCGCGGAATGCGCAGCGGAACCTCGTCAGAAAACGCGAAAGAAACAGGCAATAAAGAAAAGAACAGAAAAAACAGCAGATCCCTCAGCTTGCGCTGACGGCGGATAAACAGAAGCATCGTGAAACCCCGGCAATAAATGCAGCATGCCCTAGCGTACTCGCCAAAGACATCAAGTGGAATGAAATCAATCTACCATGATGCCTACCCGATCGATTGTGCTGGATGCCGGGGTGCACATGGGCACAATCGTCTCGATTGGCCGGACGATTATGACCAGGTTCGCCGCATTATGGGGAATTTCCAGGCCATATAGAGTGATTTATATCACATCTTCATCCCGTCCGCACGAATAAAAATGATGTATCGATCCGATGAAATTGGAGAAGAACCTGCCAGGGGGTTGGGAGTTGCTGGCCGGTGTACTCTGGCGACCCACAACGGAGATCGAACCATGCGCATGCTTCCAATAAAACCTCTTCGGAACCGGGTTTGCGGCTCAGAGCCAGTAGGTCGTATACTTAATTACGACCATTCCGGTCGCAATTTAAAAGCACTGCCTTTTGGCAGCCCATGGGAGTTCGACGGTTGAGCGTGTTGAGCGAATTGAAGGTTGGCGAGAGCGGGGTTCTGGTAGCCCTCGATCTGCGTGAATCCGTGCAAAACCACCTGATGCATATGGGTTTTGTCCCCGATGCGCTGGTGACAGTTCTGCGGCGCGCGCCGGCTGGAGACCCCACTGTCTACGGTGTAGACGGGATGGAGATTGCCCTGCGGCACGAAACTGCGGATGCCATTCGCATGCGCCCCGCGGTGGCGGGGGACACCGAGAGCCTTGAGAACGACCAGAATCCCGAACTGATCGAGGCCACACGATGAGCGGTTGCTGCACTCCGCCGCCCTTCCAACCATCCGCAGCTCCGCCGCCCGAAGGGACCCTGAGCACGATTGTGCTGATCGGCCCGCCCAACGCAGGCAAGTCTACTCTTTTCAATCGGTTGACCGGTCTCCGGCAGAAGGTAGCCAACTTTCCAGGGGTCACCGTGGAGCAGCGCATGGGCCTGATGGCTGGCGTGGGCCGCGACGACCTGACCCTGATCGACCTACCGGGCATCTACTCGCTGACGCCCTACTCGGAAGACGCCCGTGTCTCCATCGATGTGCTGCGCGGCAAGATGCCCGGCACACCCAAGCCCGATGCCGTGCTGCTGGTCCTGGATTCCCTGCACCTGACGCGCCAGTTGATGCTCGCCGCACCCGTGCTAGCCCAGGGACTGCCAACTCTCGTCTTGCTCAATATGAGCGACCTGATGGAAGCGCGCGGCGGCCATGTGGACACCCTGAAACTGGCCCGGGAGTTGGGCGCGCCGGTGGCCAAGATCAGCGCCGTGCATGGAACCGGCCTGGAAGCCGTCTCCCTCTTCCTGAACCAGCAAACCGAACGTGAAGCAGCCAATCCACTGACCTTGCCAGTGGTGGGCAATGCCCTCAGCGCCCATACCTGGGCTGCACAAGTGAGCCGGCGGACCGGCTACCGCGCGCCTCTTTCGGTTGAGAACAGCCGCAAGATCGACAATGTGCTCCTGCACCGCATCTGGGGACCGCTGCTGTTTCTGGCTGTAGTGATCGGCGTGTTCGAGGTGGTTTTTTCAGTCGGCCAGCCGCTTTCCGACGGCTTTGGCGCCATTCTGGCCCAGATCGGCAACCTGGTCCGCCCGCTGCTTCCCGTTGGCTGGATTCAGTCGATCCTTCTGGACGGCGCCTGGAAAGGCATCTCGTCCGTTCTGGTCTTTCTACCCCAAATTCTGCTGCTTTTCCTGTTCATCGGGATTCTGGAAGACTCCGGCTATCTCTCCCGTGCCGCACTGATCGCCGACCGCGTGATGCGCACCATCGGGCTGAACGGCAAAGCCTTCATTCCCCTGCTTTCGGCTTACGCCTGCGCCGTTCCGGCCATCATGGCTACGCGCACCATTGAAAACAAGCGCGACCGCCTGGCAACGATCCTGGTCACGCCGTTCATGACCTGTTCGGCACGGCTGCCGGTGTACATGCTCTTGATCGCCGCCTTCATCCCCAACACCTTCTACCTGCATGGCGTGATCGGACTACGCACCATCGTGATGCTGAGCCTTTATCTGGCAGGGTTTGTGGGAGCCATGACCACCGCATGGCTGCTGAAGAGTTCCATTCTCAAGTCCAGCGAAACGCCCTTTATTCTGGAGCTTCCCCAGTACCGCATGCCCACGCTGCGCTCACTGTTTATGCGCCTGGTGGACCGCGCCAAGGTGTTTCTTCGCCAGGCGGGCACCATTATTCTTTGCGTCACCATGGCGTTGTGGGTACTGGCTCACCTGCCAGTGATTCATGTGGCCGGCGGTGCCTACCAGACCCCAGAACTGGCCAATAGCCTGATCGGGCGGCTGGGCCACTTTATCGAGCCTGCCATTGCGCCCTTGGGCTTCAACTGGAAGATCGGCATCGGCCTGCTGTCCAGCGTACTGGCCCGCGAGGTCATGGTCAGCACCATGGGCACTCTTTATGGCGCCGAAGCCGACACCCACGCTCTGAGCCTGCAAACCGCCCTGCACTCCGACTTGAGCTTGGGCGGCGCCATGGCGCTGATGATCTTCTTCGCGTTCGCCATGCAGTGCACTTCCACCATGGCTGTGGTGCGCAGGGAGACCAACAGCTGGAAGTGGCCGGCGGTGCAGTTCCTTTACATGCTGGTCATGGCCTACGGCGCAGCCTTTATCGTCAACCATGTGGTCATGGCGTTCGGCGGGTAGGCCTTTCATTTCGATCGCTGTTCTTTGACCGAGAACAGAGGCGGACGCGCTCTTAGCTCCACTTATGAGAAACTAGAAGAGCAGAAGTCCATAGGGGCTGCCGTGTGCTCGCGCCCCAAAACCTCGCTTCAACCCAGCTTCATCCGGCCCAGCGGAGCCGCTACCCCGTCACGGCCCGCATACAGGAACCAGAAAAAGAATGATCAGTGTCAGCAATGTAACCATGCGCTACGGCTCGAAGGTACTCTTCGAGGATGTGAGTGTCTCCTTTGTGTCCGGCCGCCGTTACGGCCTCACCGGGCCCAATGGATCCGGCAAATCCACCTTCATGAAGATCCTGACCGGCGAGTTGGAGCCGCAGAAAGGCTCGGTGGTCCGCCCCCGCAAGTTCGGCGTGCTGCGCCAGGACCAGTTTGCCTTTGACAGCTACCGGGTCATCGACACGATCATCATGGGCAACAGGGGTTTGTGGGCCGCTCTGGAAGAGCGCGACCGCATCTACGAAAAACCGGAGCTATCCGACGCCGATGGCATGCGGCTGGGCGAACTGGAAGGCACCATCGGCGATGAGGACGGCTACACCGCTGAGAGCGACGCCGCTGTGCTGCTGGCTGGTCTGGATATTCCCGAAGATGTGCATGAGCGCAAGATGGGCGAGTTACAGGGCGGCCAAAAGGTGCGCGTGTTGTTGGCGCAGGCCTTGTTTGGCAAGCCCGAGGCCCTGCTGCTGGACGAACCCACCAACTATCTCGATCTTCAATCGATCCACTGGCTGCAGGACTTTCTGCACAGCTACGACGGCACGCTGATCGTGATCTCCCACGACCGGCACTTTTTGAACAGTGTGACCACCCACACCGCCGACATCGACTACGAAACCATCATCACCTACACCGGCGGCTACGACGATATGGTGATGGCCAAGACCCAGGTTCGTTCCACGCTGGAGTCGCAAAACGCCCAGCGCGAGAAGAAAATTGCACAGCTCAACGAATTTATCGCCCGCTTTGCCGCCGGTACCCGTTCCACCCAGGTGACCAGCCGCCGCAAGGAGGTCGAACGCCTGCAAACCAACGACCTGGCCCGCTCCAACATCGCGCGCCCCTACATCCGCTTTGACCAAGTTCGGCCCAGCGGCAAGCACGTGCTGGAATTCAAGAACCTGACCAAGTTCTATGGCGATGAAAAGGTACTCGACGGATTCAGCGCCAACGTGCTGCGCGGGGAAAGAATCTGCCTGATGGGCCGTAACGGCGCCGGCAAGACTACGGTGCTGAAAAGCCTACTGGCCAATTATCCCGGCCTCGCCGACAAGGATTTCACCCTCGACAACGGCTCAGTTTTCTGGGGTCACGAAGCGCAGATCGGCTACTTTCCGCAGGACGTAAGCGCCTGCATTGAGCACGGCCTCAGTGTGGCCGAGTGGCTTTACCGCTGGGACACCAAGGTGACCGTGGAAGAGATTCGCGGCATCCTGGGGCAGATGCTCTTTTCCGGGGAAGAAGGCGACAAGCAGACCAAGGCCTTGTCGGGCGGCGAGCAGGCACGCCTGCTCTTCTGCAAGCTCATCCTCACCAAGCCCAACATCCTCATCTTCGACGAGCCCACCAACCACCTGGACCTGGAAGCCATCAACGCACTCAACATCGCGCTTCAGCGCTACGAGGGCACGGTTCTACTGGTCACCCACGATCACGATCTGATCGACGAAGTCGCCACCCGTCTCTGGTATTTCAATGAGGACGGCATCGAAGACTTCCAGGGTCCCTACTCAGAGTGGAAGGGCATGCATAACTAGGTCCTATCGGGCACAGCTTCATCCTGAAGGGAGAGACGCATGGCATCATGCATCTCTCCCTTCTTGTTTTTCTGTAAATGCTGATTCACCGTCTCGCCGCGGCCTGCCGTTGACACGAAATATCCCCACTCACAAAAGCTCTGCTCTGCGTCATTCTGCTTCCGTTCGCCCCGCACCCGCGCAAGATGAATCGCACTCTCGCCCCTGACGAACCCGATCACAGACGACACGGAATCCTTGGGCGGAATCGAGGTCATGATCTGCACGTGATCGGCGAGAAAACAACTTCCCTTCTGCTCGGCCAACCTGCGAAACACCTCGTCCCGATACTGGTGCAGATTGCCATTAAGCACCTTCCTACGGCATTTTGGGATAAATGCTACGTGGTACCAGCACCTCTATTTCGAGTGGATCGAGCTTTCCTACTCGTCCATACGGTCTCTCCTCGATGTGTGCTTGGCGGCTCACCTCGAAGCGCTCCTGGATGGACATCCAGAGATGTCAAACTGCTACTGCTTCCCCGACCGAGTCTGGGAAACTTCCGGTACATTGGTCAAGCGGATCGCCCAACTCGACAGTAACCTTGATATTTACTTCGTACTCAATCAAGAAGAATTCATTTGACAGGCAGATTTACAGAGGATAGATTTCGGGGCATTCGATGGTGTTCGCAGGCGAGTCTTCCAGCCAAAAATCTCGTCGACGAACCCAATCGAGCGACGCGAGTGCCACTCTCAGCACTGGGTCCTTTTTCCTTTGTGATTTCAAGCACGAGTCGAGAGATTCCCTGATCGAAGCATTTCTGAATCTGAAGGGTTCTGCAAGACAGTTCACGAACCGGACCAAAGTCTAACGACAGTCGAGGAGACTTCCCCATGCCTCCGCTACAACGCCTCGATGCAGACGCGCTTGCGTCTGAGCTTTCAAAGATTCCAGCGCTTGCCGCTTCCACCGCTTCCGCTCTGGATGCAGTGCGCATCGCGTTAGCGCGGGCCATCGCTTCAGGTCAGAGTGCCGATCAATTGGCAACGGCTTTCGGCGTTCCGTCCGCCTGGCAGGACCTCGACCTTTCCAAGCCGCCAAGCGTGACAACCGCTCCAACCGCAATGTCTACGGCGCCCGCCGCACCCGCTACCGCTTCGCCACCGCATTGGGCAGCAACAATCGTCCCTCTTGCCCTGGCCAAGGAAACTACGACGCGGGTTGTGGTGCTGGATCGCGAACCCACCGCTTTGGGCGGCCTGGAGTTACCCGCCTGGGCTCGAGCGCTCGCACCATCGGCCACCTATGGCCCCATCACCGTCTCCACACCCCATCTTCAAGTGAATGCTGAAAAGTGGATACTCATCTTCCATTTCACGGGGACGGTGGAGTTTGTGCGTGCGGGCACAGTGCTCTGTGTGGCCCCGATTTCCGTTGTTTCATTCGGCCAGCCTAAAGAGGCCAGCATCGAATCGGGTTCGGCCTGGATCGCGGTCAATCCCTTCGCATCCAGCGCCCCGGCGAGCAGCTTTGCCGGCATTGCGGTGCAATCCGGCCAGATCAGCAGCGACCAGCCTCTCTCGGTTGCCTCCGGCGTGGTGACGGTGCCAGCCGGGGCCAACCTCAGCCTGAAACTGGTTCCGGCGCCTTTACCCGCAGGGCCTACAGGGTTCCCTGCCTCGGTTACAGCGCCTGCTTCCATTTCGATCCACTTTCCCGCCAGCGGTTCGCCAACCATCTCGTGCAGCAAATCATCGGCAACCCTGTACAAGGAGCACATTGCATGTGCGCCTGCCAATCTTCCCGCAACGTTCAACGCACAGCTTGGCCTTCTCTATATTCCAGGGCACTCCTCCGCGCCCACCTTCAAGCCGCATTCCCTGGCAGGCAAACTCATCCACCTTGCCGGTTCCGCGCCCATTGAAAGCGCCGGGTGGGCGTTGAGCGTCAGCCAGTCCACCACACCGTTGACCCTGGGGACCGCTTCAGGTCCGGGCGACTTCGCTATCGCATTCGGCAAAGGAATTTCCTGCCAGTGGACCGGCCTGGACCGCCCCGAATCCGAGACCGGGGGAATTCTGATTGCCCAGAACGCAGCCCTGATTCTTTACCTGATCTCCGGCTCCCCAGCAGGAATCCTTGTGGAACAGGAGTTTCAGCTCTGGGCGGATCAGGAATCACCCAACCAGCGCCGTTGCCAACTTCTGGCTGCCCGTGCCGCTGGGGCAGTCCTCACCTATGGGCTTACCGGAAGTTCTGAGGTCCTCGAACTAGTCGCGGGACTCGAAGCTTTTGTCGATCGGCCACTGCTTGCCAACGGCGCGCGTGTGCCGGCCGTTTTCGTCGCAGGAATTCTCGCACTGGTCCGCAACAACGCGGGCAACCGGATCTATGCCTACTCGGCTGCGTCCTTTCCTCAGAAGCCTCCCCGCGCCTATCCCATGGCCCTGGACAACGCGCTGCTGGAAGTCGGCGAGCCCCTGGCCCTCTACGTTGCCGCCCGCACCGACGCCGAATTCAACGCGGCCAGCGGCCAACTCTACTTGCTCTTTGCCTACCTTCTTGTCGAGCTCTATCTGCCCGATCCCTACACTGGCGGCCTGGCCGCGGGGGTATCGCAGGGCAACCCCTCTTCCTTCGCGGCGCCCACGGCGAGCCAAAGCGCGGTAGCGGCTTACCTGCTGGCCAGCGTCGGTTGGACCGCTCCCGACAAGGTCACACTGCGCCTTTCCGATTCCGCACATACGCATCCCGCCGCCCCACCCGCCACAGAGGCAAGTTCCACCGCGGTTGCGCCGGTCGAACACCCCATCTACCACGGCCCTATCCACCAGTTGGTCGAAGCACCCGACAACCCGGCCGCAATCGAGCCGGCAAGTCCCGAGGCGGAAACCCGGCAGTTTGCGGTCGCAAGGCCGAATCCCGATCCACTGCCTGAACTCGAGGCGGGCGTCGTGCTCCTCGATCTCTCCACCCGCGCCAGCCAACTCGGCGTGGAGGTTGTGACCGGAGAGCGCTACGATCTCAAATACACCATCGACGGCCTGTCGGTGCGCGGTCCCTCTTTTCTCCTTCCGCTCTCAACTTTGCCCGCCATCGCCTGGGAGCCGATGTACAACCTCTCCACGGCTGTCGATGCCGGCGTAAAAAACACGGATCTGCTTCATCCGCCGGGAGACGGCCCTTTCACGCAGGTTCGAGCCGATTCCGTCACCCTGATTCCCATCTCGCCGCTGCAATCGCTCCAGGCTGTGCTGGATGCCGGCACAGGCGGATTCACGGCCAACCTGACCTTGCCCTTCGGCATGGTGGGAGCTCTGGATGCCGAAACACAAAATGGCACGGTCCTCCCCCATCTCAGCCTTATCCAACCCACATTCACCGCCGACCTGACACCCACCGGCGTGCCCTACACCGGAGCCTGGCAGCTCAGTTTTGCTGCTCCCGATCCCTCCCAGCCTGATCCCGTGCTGGCAGGACGCACCTATCTCCGCACCCAAACCGACAACCCGGCGTCAGGGCTCTCCTATGGAGAAATGGTTTTGGGCACGGACGTGGCGGATATCTTCAGTTCCCGCTTCGACCCTCCACAAGGAAGCACGATTGGAACAGGCGTACCCTTGCGCCGCTACGACCTCACGGGCTACGGCGCCAGCACCTTCAGCGAGTGGACGAACACCACACCCGCCTCCACCGACGTGATCAAATCCTTCTTCCATGTTCTGGTGGGACGAACCAGTCATGAAGTGATTCAGGTGCAGAGCATCGTCTATCCCTGGGCCATCAAAGTGGTTCGCACCATCACCATCGACCGGCAGGCCTCCGGTGTGGTGCAACGCTACGACAGTGGCTGGCAGGCGGCCAGCGATGGGCTCTTCAATTACCCCGCCACGACGGGAATTACCGCGGATCAGATTCACGCCGGCCTCATCTCCGGGGTGATCAACCTCAAGAACATCCAGCAACTCGGCCTCCCCGTGACCACCCAAGGCACCATGGACGGAACCGGATACGGCGGAGTTACTCCGACCACGATGAACATTCTGGTACAACCGGTGACCTTTGACGCGGATGTCATCATTCAGCCCCAGCACACGGTGCTACAGGGCGGCGCAACCCTGGCCGACCTCAAGGGCAACAAGCACACCTGCGTTCCCTCCAAGGGAATCACTGGATTTATCGGATTGCAGTACGATTACCATCTTTCGATTCCCGACATGGCCGGCTTCAGCAGCCTGGCGGCCGGCGCCGGCGGTCCCATCAACGCGACGCTCAACGTGGGCGGCGCCAACAGCCTGCTTCGCTCCACCGAATTCGACGCCACGCCGGTGGTGGACTCCACCACCAGTGGAGTCGGCATCGCGTGCGCTGTGCGCGGCATTCCCAAGCTTTCCTCCGACGGCTCTTGGAGCGTTGCCGCCCGCACCCAGGCGCAGGCAGCGCCGGTTGCCCTATCGCCCAACCAAGCGGTGCCCGTTGTGCAACCCAATGCGGGTACAGGCAGTACGCCGGGCAACCTCATTCATTACGCCAATCCGGCGGACATCTTCCGTCTCGATCCCGGTTCAACTACGCCGCCCAACACCCTCTATGGATTTCTCCAGTCCACTGGCACCCAAAGCAACCTGCTCTCGCGCCCCATCCTCACCGTTGGATCGCAGAACCTCACCCTCGGCGATGCGCTCAACGTGGCCCATGCCGGCGCCCTACTCGGGGCCATCAGCAGCTTTCCCGGTATCAGCCAGTGCCTGAATTTCCTCTCCAGCGAGTTGCAGCCCATCACCAACCAGCTTGCGGCGCCAAGCCTCTCCACCACGCAGGACCTCTACCTGAAGCCGACGGTTCGCTCCACGCCTATTTCGCTTATTTCCACCTCCATTGCGGACGTGAATCTGTACTTCTACCAGAAGGGCGATGACCTGACCAAGCAGGCCGATCCGCCCAACGTTGTCATTTCTCTCGGCCAGCCAACCTCGCCGTCCTGGTCGCTTGACGTAAACCACCTGGCCATCGGCCTCGTCATTCCTGCCCTCGGCAACTCGCCGGTCATCTGGTTTCAGGGCGGATTCCATGCCGACGCCGATACCACTCCCGCCTTTCCCAGCTTCCAGACCGCCTTCGAGAGTCCCCTCGATGTTCTGGCCAGCCTGTTCACGGTTCTCAACGATATCGCCAGCGTACTCAGCCCCGGATCCGGGGGCGGCTCCGGGAGCAGCAGCGACGGTCCCGGACTCAACACCAGCTTCTCCAACGGCAAACTCGCGGTCACGGACAACTTCTCGCTTCCCGATATTCCTCTTGGTCCGGGAACCATCAGCAATGTCTCGCTCGACATCGGCTCCACGCTCGATATCGTTGCCCTCAGCATCGACTTCCTGGTCAGCATTGGAACCACCGACGCACCCTGCCAATGGATCGTCGATCCACTCTCCGGCACCATCCTGGTTCAGGCCGGCATCCTGAAAAACAAGATGAACATCCTCGTCCAGGGTGGCATCGGCGTGGGACTCGCGATCGACCTCGGCATCGCTTCTGGTTCGGCCTCCATCGTGATTGCCGTCCGTCTGCAGATTAACGGCTCGGTCATCACCATCCTGTTCCTGCTTACGGGCCAGGCCCAGGTGAGTGTTCTGGGGGGGCTGGCCAGTGCCGCCATCACTCTGACCGCAGGACTCGGCTTCAGCATCGATGTGGCCGACCTGGATATCAATCTCATCGGGACGGCTGCGGTCGGCATCCATATCAGCATTTGCTGGGTCATCAACCTCAGTTGGTCAGGTTCCTGGACCTTCCAGAAGGAACTGCCCTTCAACCCACTGCTGCACGCGTAACACGGAAACAGTTTTGCCGTAGCCCCAACGGAGTTCACCATGCCTGGAACATCGCGCAATCTGAGCCTCATGCTCTTCCCGCAGAGTTGGGACGGCCACCAACTGGTCGCCAACCTGCTGTTGTTGCCCAACGGCGATCCTACCGCCCCCGTACCACTGACCAGCGGGCAGGAACTGTCCTTTGCCACTGCCCAACCCGTATTGCGCGCGGCGCTGCTGCCCGGTCTCGCTGTTCCGTCATGGGATTCCTCCATCACCCCGGCAATGCTGACCTTCCTTCCCCTTACACTCGCGCACAGTGCGGCACAGAGCACGATTTTCTCGGCTCTCACCAGCGAGTTCACGCCCAGTGTTCCCCCGCTCATCCAACCCGGTGGCGCCGTCTACAAAGACCTGCCCGCGTCGTATCGTGAAGCCACTGGCTTCCAGACGCCCGCCTCCGATACCTTCACCACCGGCGACGGTTTTCTCTGCTCGCTGGGCAGCCCCGCCTCGGCACCCAACACCACGCCTGTCTCCTCCCGGACCATCGCCTGGGGCGAGATTATTTCCTACGCCCTCCGCCAGCCGCTCATTGCGCAAGCCATGGGCCTCATTTATAGCCAGGTCTCCATTCCGCTCACCCCTGCGCAAGTGGCTGCCGGAGGCTGGATCTGGCTTGAAATCGACACCTCCAATCCATCCAACTGGTACTCCACACTGCTCTCGGAGAATGCCCAGGCGGTCTCCACCTATGCCGCGCGGCTGCCCGCGCTGACTGCGGCCCAGGACATTTTTGCCTCCATCCTCTTTCCCACTACCCCCGGGAACTATCTGTCCGGAGTCCTGGACCAGGCCCAGTACGAGTCCGATCTCTACCTCAACGGCTTCGCAAAGATCGTCCACGCCAATCAGCCCACCAGTTCCGACCCGGTCACCGGAGATCCCAACACTATCGTGCCCGGCACCGACGCTGGCATTCAGATTGGCTGGGACGACGAGCAGGTGACCACCTGGATCAATCGGCAGATTCAGATTGCGCAGGGCCTTGCCGGTCCGACGCCCACGCCCGGATCGCTGATCAACCCCGAACTGCCCTTCACGGTGCTCGGCTATCGGGTGGATGCGCGTCATTCCGCCGCCGATCCCTGGTCGTCTCTCTGCGCGGCTTCCGGTGTTCTGAACGCCGCGGGCGTCTTCAACACCTCGTTCACTGCCCAGGACCTGTGTGTCGAGCCAACTCCGATTCAGAACGGCACAGGAGACTACTGGCTGCCGCAATACTTCGCGCAATGGCGCGGCCGCACGCTGGTCGTCAACGATCCGTATGCGTACCTGTTCAGCGGCGGGCAGCCTCCCGCGGCCAGTTCCACGACGGACACGGAATTCACGGGAACCACCGCCGAGTCGCTGCCCACCGTAGGCCTGCGCTACGGCCAGACCTACCAGTTCCGCTCCCGGCTCACCGACCTCACCGGTGGCGGCCCTGAAGTGACAGACCCCAGCCCCACGGACGCCGGTTCCGCCACCATCGTCTTCAAGCGCCACGTTCCGCCCAAGAAGGTTCCGCTCACGCTTGGCGCCGTTGATTCTTCTGGCAATCAATCGCTCACCGTAGACCGCCCAGGCATCAATTATCCAGAAATGGTCTTTGCCGGCGCTGCCGACCAGACCACGCTCGATGCGCTCCAGGCGATCACCCCTCCGCAGCCGCCAGCCGGAACAGCCAAGCCAACTTTCCCCGCCCCCTTTCAAGCCGCAGTTCTCGATCCCGATGTGGCCACCCTGGAGATCATCGTCGAGGCCCGGGCACCTACGCACGATACGGGCAACGCCGCCTCCCTTGCCGATGCCGACGTGGCTCCCAACCCCGGCGACCTCGATGGTGTCTTCCGCGTCGTCTACACCTGGCAGATTCCCTTCCCAGAGATCGCACTTCCGGTTGCCGTGGGAGCATCCACCCCCATTCAACTGACGCTCCAGCCCACGGTGATGAACCAGATAGACAGCCCTACTCTGCCCTCCGCGGCCAACCCAACCGTCCTGCCCATCCCCACTGGGCGCAATGTTCGCCTGCGTCTTCGCGGTCTTGGAACCCCGGATGCCAACGACCTCTACTTCGGAAGCTCCATTGCCCGTACTGGCCTTATCTCCGACATGCGTGTGCGCTTTGAAGTGCCCACGGAAGCCGGCGTCATCGCAGACGGCAGCCTCGACGAGCAGTTGCAGGCTTTCTATCTGCGCGATCTTGACCAGTCAAGCCAACAGCAAATCGTCACCCAGGGCGTGGTCGACGCCATTCAGGCCAGCGGTGGCGGCCTCACCCTCCAGGGCTACAGGAACCTCTTGAGTTCGCTCAATCCGCCAGTTTCCACCCCTGCACAGCTGCTCGCTTCCGCACTCGAATTGCAGGTGAGCGGCCTTACGGTTTCCGCCGCCCCCGGTGAGCGCATTCTCTTCGGGGCGCAGAGTTCGTTGCGCTGCACAGTGCCCCAGGACCGCTCCTCCATCACCTTCTCAAGCCACAAGGACCTGATCAACCACTGGATCGTTGTCCATCAACTCACGCTCGACCGCGACTGGACCTGGAGCGGTCTCGCCCAGAATGGCGCCGGTCAAATCGCCTTCACGTTCATGGGAGCCACCGCCGCTGCTCCCGATGAAGTGGTTCCGGCCCAGCCGGCACTCGCCGCGCTTGGCCAAGTCAACCTTCCGAACGTGGTCTCCTCACTCGCCACTCAGCAAGGCGAACCCAATCAGCGCGACACCACGCGCATCGTCTTCTTCTCCACCATCGACTCCAGCGTCGCCGCGGGGAGTTTCCCCACGCCCACAGAGGGCTTTTATCAGCTCCAGGCCACGCTCACCGGCAGCCCCACCACCCCGGTTCAGCTCTGGAGCGGCAACATCATGGTTCCCATCACCGCGCCGCCGCAGCAGATTCCGCAACTGGTTTCCGCCGGCATCGCGGAGAGCCCCTACGTCGCCGCGTCAGACTACTCCTCGACCACGCAGCGCCAGCGCGCCCTCTGGCTCGAATTCGACCAGCCGCCGCTCGCTCCCAACGACTCGTACTTTATTCGCGTCGAGAACTACGGCCCTGACCCGCTGCTCATCAGCCTGCCCCACGACCTGGCATCCACAGCCGATACCCCCATCGCGCTCGATCCCGAGCCCATCCGCACCATTTCACCGGACTCGGCCAATGACGATGCCGGCCTCGCCGCAATGACCAGGCTCATTCCTTCTACGGCTTCCCCAGTCCACTTCCTGGTCCCGCTTCCTGGCGCCATCTCGCCCTCGGCCCTCGACTTGTTCGGCTTCTGGACCTATGAGCTGCGCTGCGGACATCTCCAGTGGTCCACCGCGCAGGGACGATTCGGGCGTCCGCTTCGCGTTGCCGGCGTCCAACACCCCTGCCCGCCGCTCACGGTCAACGTGGAACGCGTGGTCACTGTTCCAACCCTTGGCGGGCCCATCCAGTCTTGCATTTCCGCCACTGCGGACCTTGCCCAGACGGTCCTCAACGGCGTCTCCCTTACCTCGGCCGAAGCACCTCAGACGCAGATCTGGTTCCTGCTCTACGCACAGCTTCGCCGTGCGGATGGCGAAGCCTGGCGCAACCTGCTCCTCGCCAAGCTTGCTGGGACTCTGCCTGGCGCCAACCAGCTACTCGCCAACGCCGCATCCGTGCAGCAGCAATCCATTCCCCTCACCGCTGCTTTCGCCGAATCCGCCATCGACGAAGTTCTGCGAGTGCTCAAATTGCCGGGCAACACTCCCCTCAGCGTCCTCGCCGTGGAGTTGTTCAATCGAGAGTCCCTGGTCATCCGGGAAGGTGAATACGAGGCTGAGATCGCCAACCTCCCAACCGGCATCTCAACCTCCTTGCTGTACGCAGGCGCTTCCCAGTCAGTGTCGTCTCCAATCGAAATAACCGCTCCCAGTCAGACGGCAACCGCCATCCGCCAAGAGAGTCGCGTCATCGAAGATCCCTTGGGCCAGGAACTCGGCGCTCAAAGAATTTTGCGCGTGTCTCCGCTCACTCCGGTTCGCGCCGTCTGCTGATGTTACAGAAGAAGAGCCAGACGGCTAGGAGTGCGTCTGAGTAAGGTTTTGGCGGATGGTGACAGTGGTGCTTCGGATTGGCGGAAGCCAGAGCTTGTTGTTGAATCGGCGGCTTGAGGGCAGGTAG
>Ga0224530_1000291_pt1 | contig 35077 bp, 34 predicted proteins | sample CBST75metaG_FD_179873 | JGI IMG/M metagenome (GOLD analysis project Ga0224530, IMG submission 179873) | Peat soil microbial communities from Stordalen Mire, Sweden - C.B.S.T75 | ecosystem: Environmental > Terrestrial > Soil > Wetlands > Peat | place: Sweden: Norrbotten County, Stordalen Mire...
TCGATATTCTGAACCAGCTTGTCACCGCGGTACTGCTTCAAAACACGGAGCGAGCCGCGGCTGGTGGGCCCGCCGGCAGCATAAAGAGCGTTCAGAGGCGTGGACAGTGAACTGATATCGTAGGCACCCGGCCGCTGCACATCTCCCACCACGTAGACGCGAACCGTGTGCACTCTTCCGAGTGAGATCTCGACGTGCACCTCTTTATACTGTCTTTTAAGGGCCTTTCGGATTGCTTCCTGACCCTGCGTAATGGTGAGGCCTCCAACGATCACGGTGCCTGCATCCGTGAGCGCGATCTGCCCCTGACGATCAATCATTTCATTCAGTGTCTGTGTCTGAGAACCCCATATATTGATGGCCAGCTCGTCTCCCGGCCCCAGCACATAATCCGGGCCTGCGGGCAGATCCATGGGCAAGGTATCTGGATTTCCCGTTCCCAGCATGAATACATCGCTTCCGAAACGCTTCAGATTGGTATCGGGCGGAAGCATCTGGGTATATAAATCCTGCAACGAAGGCAAATTGGCGTAGGGAATTGTCCGTTGCAGAACCTGAGGTTGCGGAACTTCAATCTGCGGCGAAAAGGCCGCCCAGGGCGGCATATTGACGGGCGGGCAGCCGGAGGTCATTTGAGGATTGGTAAATTGAGGATTGCTGAATTGAGGATTGCTGGACTGAGGACTGGTGAATTGGGGATTGGTGAATTGAGGATTGCTGGACTGAGGACTGGTGAATTGGGGATTGGTGACAGACTGAGCGCCATTGGTCCATTGCGTTCCGTAAGCTGCTTGCGGTGAAGGAGCGGATTGAGGCCCATAAGCCCCCTGTGAGCCAGTGGCATATTGCGATCCATAGGTGCCCTGTGAGCCAGTGGCATATTGCGATCCATAGGTGCCCTGCGAGCCGCTCCACACGGTTGGGCAGCCAGGCTGAATGCCGTTCTGGCCCGGCATCTGCGCCGGGTAACCAGACTGGATCTGGTTGCCCAACGGCATTTGCTGCATCGGCTGTGACAGGTTGCCCGTCACCCCCTGATTCCCATACGTGCTTTGATTGCCATACTGAGCCCCCATCGAGCCAGTCGTATCATACCCGCGCTTCTTCAATTCCTGGGCGATTTTGTCGCGCAGAGCAGGATCCTGCCGAATGCGGTCATAGAGCATTTGGTCGGTAACCGTGCTCGGGTCCACGCCCAAAGCCTGCGCCATACGGATCTTCGCAGCTTGCAGTAGTGCCGGCTGCTGCTGGAGCAAATTGATAAGGGCATCCGCGGACATCGCCGGTTGAATCGTGTTGTAACCGGACTGGCTGCTTGACAAGCCGTTACTATTGTCCGCTGCGGGCGATGAATTGCCCGTCTGGGCGGCGAGTCCCGCGGACAGCAGACCAACCATCAGCCCCAAGATAAGCAGTCTGTAGAAATATCCTTGCCGCGTTCCCAAGCCGAAGATCCTGCAAACGGAAGAAAAATTGAATTCGGAAGCCATACTACCTTTCAAGAGGAATTGAGGGTGAATAAGAACGTAAAAAATTCAAGGCGCCAACACACCAGCGCGGCTACTCGGAAGTCCTGGACTGCGAAGTAGCCGCGCAACACCCGCGCACAAAAACGGATCGGAAAAGCAATCGGCGAGTCTGCCGGCTATCCGGGAGACTCGCCTGCGCGTGAGGCGCTCAAACTCCCTTCGCCGCAAACACCAATGTGTGAAGCAAAATCGCTATATCCATGAAGAAGTTCCGATTGCGAATGTAGTAGAGGTCGTAATGGATGTTCTTGTGGATAGGGAATGCCCGGTCCGCGCTCAGTTGCCACAGACCCGTGACGCCTGGTTTCACTTGCAGGCGCTGCCAATGGCGATCCTCATATTGTTCCACGATGAACGGCATCTCCGGGCGCGGTCCCACCAGAGACATCTCACCGCTTAATACATTCATTAATTGCGGAAATTCGTCCAGGCTCGTGCGCCGCAGCCACTTTCCAACACGCGTAATGCGAGGGTCGTCCTCTTTTTTCGGATGTAGGGAATACCGCGCTGCGTCCACGTGCATGGTGCGAAACTTGTAAATGCGGAACGGTATGCCTCCCTTGCCGATGCGAAACTGCCTGAAAAGCGCTGGTCCGGATGAGTCCAGACGGATAAGCAAGGCAATCAGCAACAGGAACGGCGCTGAAACTGCCAGCAGAAAGAGCGAAGCAGCCACGTCGAAAATTCGTTTGGCCGTATCGTAGACCGTCGTCTGTGCTCGCAATTGCAAAGAAGAAATCAGTACGCCGTCGATATCGACATAATTCGCCACCAGATCGGAATTGTTAGACAGTCTGGGTGCAAACGCCACGGCGGTCCCTGCCGCCATGCTTATTTCAACAATCCGGTTGAGTTTCTCGTCCGGCAGCGATGGTATAGCTACAACAATCAGGTCCGCGTCATGCCGCAAGATCATTCTCTCTGTCAGCGGTCCTGCAATTACCTTCACTGACCGCGTATGGCGGTACCCATATTCGTTCACTTCGCTGCCGGCCAAACTGCAATCGTCGTCCACAATCGCAATTGGATTCATGCCAAGTTTATGTGAGCGCACCAGGACGGAGAAGAGACGCCGGCCGGTAGCTCCCGCTCCATAAATAATAACTTTACGGACGCCGTAACCACGGCTATGGAGGGCGCTGAGGCATGCGTGCAGCAATTGTTTCTCAATCACGAGTGAGATTGGCACCAATACGACCGCAAAGAGCAATGCCGCCCTGGATATCATCTGGGCAGCAAAGAAAGAGACTGAGAGAACAATGACAAAGCTGCGCAGGGATGCGCGGAGTATCCTCTCGGTCTCCCGGATGCGAAGCAGGCTGTTGCCCAACTGGTATCCGCCGTCAAGCGCAAGCACTGCCACAAACAGCACCGCAATCAGCGCGCTGCCTTCGACGACCGTGAACCCGGAGTAGCGAACTTCTTTGCCGATGTGCAGATCCAGATAGGACACATAAGCCGCTGTCACCGCGATGATGATGGTCACCACATCGGCGAACAGCTCCGCCATGGTTGCCACAGCTTCAAAGGTACTTCTGGCACGAGCGTTATGGTTCGCAGCAGACAGAAGGCGAGGACTTTGGGATTCGACTTGCCTGGGTTCCGCACCGACAATAGTGCTCATGGGAGAGAAGTGTCCTTTCGACTTTTCGCCACCATTCAGACTGGTAATTCGATCTATTGAGGAACAAAGCTTATCAGCAACTGCTTGCCATGTGCTGCAATTGTCTACTCCCGCCGTGCGGTCGCAATCCTGAGAACAATTGCGTGACCGTACTGGCGGTGGATCAAATTACAGCGAAGCCGAGGTAGCTGCACCCAGCAGGCACTATGCCCGATGGCTTTTTCTTGAGGAAAAGCCAACACGCACACTCTTTGCCAGGATAGCTTGACTCTGGTTTCGCTTTAGCCCTCCCGTATCGCACCTCATCCGGGAACGCCTGTCTCATGAATACCCACCGAACAGGGCCAGGCACTCAACCTGCAAAACTCATCCGGTACATTCAAGAACGTCTGGCACCAGTCGAACTGGAGTTGGAGCCTTTCCGCGGGGGTCGCGAATGCGCTCCACGTCCTCTTCCTTGATTTCCACTGTAAACGAGCGTGAGATGGTTGTCATCGTTATGACCAATCTATTTTCACGCTTGCGTCGCATCAACACGCCTTCGGCGCCGGTGAATGGGCCGTTCACAACGCGTACCCAAGCGCCCTTCGGAACTGAGCCGCAAGCCACGGCACGGATTTGCGCCGACAGGCCCTTCTGAAGGCGCTGAATGTCTTCCGCAGGCACAATCACCGGAGCTCCATGGCAGGCTACAAAGCGAACCACTCTGGGAATCTCGAGTACGCGCGAACGTTCTGTTAATGGAATTTGAACAAACAGGTATCCGGGAAAAAGAGGCAGATCCAACTTCACGCGCCGGTCAGTCCGTTGTCGAACCGTTTCGTATGTCGGTAGATACGATTTGATCCTGCGTCTTTGCAGGTGTTCGTTGACGATTTTTTCCTGGTGAACGCATGTATAAATCGCGTACCAGTTTGGCACGGTCACAGGATGTGAGTTTAATTCGACGATCGAAGACTGATATGCCAAACAGTACTCGCTAGACACAGCTTCGCCTCATCTCTCCCATGTGTATTTTTTAGGCAAAGGCAATCTTTTCAATAAGTTACGAGTTACAACCGACTTCATCAGCTTCCATTGTGTCGATGCAACGGAAGTCATTGGGGGCACCTCAATATGATGCTCCCTGACAGGTCAAGCCATTGTGATTACCATCACTCGTGCCCCGCTTAGTAACAGCTTGGAGCTATGGGAGGATTATACACAGCGCAAACTCACGGACCTAGAGCCTGTCATCTAATTCCTCCGAGGCAGCGCCGGGAGCCAATTTTTCTCCTATCGAGGAGAGAGGAGTGACGGATACCGGGTGTATCCGAGCGACGATGGACGAAGAGAGGGGGAAAATTGGCCCCGTCCCTTCGGGTTGCGGCGCAACGCTGCCCCGGAGGAATTAGATGACAGACCCTAGAGCGTTCTTCAGTACGCTACCAGCAGATGGAGTGTTAGACGAGCATGATTCACATCGGATGATTCCTCATCTCCCCCGCGACCTTCCGGTCATCCGACCTCAATTGGCAAAAATGGCCGACGGGCGCGGCCACACGCACCCCGGCCCGAAGCCAAAGAGGTTGCTCACGCGACTCAAAGCCGCGCCGGCCGATGAAGCGCCGGAGTTGGCTATCGCGCCGATGGCCTGTTCAGGGCTACAGCGGCGCGTATCAGCGTTTTGAAGGCGTGCTCATCGATTTCATCCCCCTCATGGAGATCGATCGCGCGCCTGACGTTCCCTTCAAGGCTGGAGTTAAAGAGTCCTGAAGGGTCCCTGAGCGAAGCGCCCTTGGCGAAAGTCAGTTTCACGACGCTCTTGTACGTCTCGCCGGTACAGATCAGCCCATCGTGAGACCAAACCGGAACGCCTCTCCACTTCCACTCCTCGGCCACCTCAGGGTCAGCCAGTTTGATGAGAGCGCGGACATGGGAAAGCGTCTTGCCCCTCCAGTCGTCCAGCTCCTTGATCCTCGCATCGATCAGCTTGGAAGGCGATTCGCCATCGGTAGTTGCGCTTTTGTTCGTAGTTTTCGTTTTCATGGTCAGTCCAACCTCGCAACGGTACGCTCCAGGCTGCCGATAAACTTCTGCCAGCCGTAGCTCGCACCTTTGTAAGCGGCATCTTTTTCCGACCGGAAGCCTGAGTGCTCCATGCGAAGATGAGTGCCGTCCTTGGCTGGCGTCAACGTCCAGGTGACAATGCTCTCCATTCCCATAGAAGCCCAGCTATAGGAGAGCCGTGAATTCGGCTCGACCGCCAGAACTTCGCAGTCTATGATCCCGTTCCAATTCGGCACAGGTGTGGCGCGGAAGCTGAACCGACGTCCCACGACCGGCTGAAAATCGTTTTTCATCAGCCACTCCTCCACTAAGGAGCTCTGGGTGAGCGCGCGCCAAATTTTTTCCGGGGGATATGGCATCTCCCGTTCGATGACAAGGGAACACGTGGTGTCTGGTTTGGTCATGAGTCCATCCTTTCCAACAAGGATTCGAGGTGGTCGAACCGTTCGCTCCAGAATGTTCCATAGTGGCTCATCCAGTCGGCCAGAGGTGCCAGCGCCTGTGGACGAGCACTGTAATGGGTTTCGCGGCCCTTATGCCGGTGGCCCACAAGCCTGGCACGCTTCAGGATGGCCAGATGTTTTGAAACGGCAGGCTGCGAGATCCCTGCGCAGCGGGTTAACGCATGAACGGTCTGCTCGCCATCCCGTGTCAGCCCCTCAAAAATTGCCCTGCGCGTCGGATCGGAAAGGGCCTTGAAGACGTGATCTGCTAGGACCGTCATGGAGAAAACATAACCATCTGGTTATTGTTTGTCGACCCAAAAAGGAGGATTCGCCCTCGGCAATCTCCTTCGCTGCTGAACCGCAGCACAGAGGTTTCCTCCCAGTTGGCAGCGTCAGGCCAATGCACACTTCCAGCCCCGGCCCGGTCTTGTGGGTTCCAGCCGAATGGTCGCCAGCATGCATCGGAACAGCCTCGAGCACGGCGCAACGAAATGAGCTTCAGCATCGCTCTTGCCGCCTACTCGGCGGTTATTTGTCAGGAACAGGCACTGTAAGCCTGGATCGCAATGAACCAGCATGGGTGGATGTGTCACAGTGTCCCTGCCCGCGATCACTCACCGATCCAAGCGCACGCAGCAAAGGCGTCTCGGCAACGACCTGGTAAAGTATTGTTTGTAAATAAGTTAAATGGTGCCGGGAGGGGGGGCGAACCCCCATGACCTTGCGGTCGGCGGATTTTGAGTCCGCTGCACAAGTTTTGTAAGTCTCATGCCTCCTTTGTTTACAAGAGCTTAGCACCTATTAAGGGTGTGGTTCCATACGGTTCTGTGGGGTCCTGCGTAGGTTGTTTGGTCATACTTTGGTCATACACCGTGTGCCTTTCGGAGACCATTCTCTGCTGACTAGAATACACAAACGGCCATCCTCATTTGTTGATGTCTTTTCAGACCGGACTCTCTTTCTCAACATTGAAGCGCGATGCTTGGCAGTAAGGGGACACGGGTATCCGAAGACCCAGAATGTGCAGTTGAAGGAAGCCTGCTTGACTGCTGGCGAGAAACGAGTCGGATGCAATGAATAGCCCGCGCACCATATCTAAGACCACTGTCCCGACGAAGTGGTCCGCCCGGAATCATCTTCGTTAGCCGCTGCCGATCTCCGAAAAGGACGCGATACCGAATGTCATTCATGGAGGCCAAATCATGCAGATTTTGCAGACTGAGGGTTCGTGGAAGGGATTCTCGGCCCCACTTCTAAGCAAGCCCTTCCGTTTCAACAAAATACCGCTATCTATTGGATACACTAACTTTCCTCTATTTTCAATCCCCTCCACCTATTCAACCCAATAATCGGCGTATTACAAATTCTCAGGGATTACGGACACCACGATGGCATTAAAATGACTGGCTTCTGGACACCATATCCCTATCAACTTGCATACCCGCCTCTACGCTGATCTGGGACCATTTGTTGGTTCTTCCGCACTTTCGGTGAAAACAGGCAGAAATCAACGAAGAGCACACACAATCCAGCGTTGGCGCGGACGCTGAGAGGAGCGCCGTGCCACAACCTCTGTACTTGCGTGTTTTGCAGTATCACCAAAAGTGCGGAAGAACCCATTTGTTACCGCCGTGAAAGCCGTACCCTAAACCGCAGCAGCAACGCATCGCTGAGAATCAGAATGCATCGGTAAGAATCCCAGCAATCGCAACGAACAGTTTATCTGCTCCTCAAGTGATTACGAGACGTCCAATGGAGCTGATCCCATAAAGAGAGCACCGGTGCTTGCACATAAACTGAAAATGCGAGGTCGATATGAGCAACGCAACCAGGGTAATCAAGAGCCGGTTTGAGATCGAGCAGGATGGGCAGAGCAGCTATCTGGAGTTCGAAACCGACGGCCATGGCTGGATGACTATCTGGCACACGGAAGTCGCCAAAGGTCTGCGCGGAAAAGGCATTGGACTCGAGCTTGTCACCACGGCGTTTCAATATGCCAAGGAGAATTCCTTGCGCGTCGATGTGATCTGCCCCCTCGCCAAACACGTCGTCGAAAAGCGCCCCGAGTCCGAGCCACTCCTTGGGAGCAAATAGCAGAGCAGGTCATCGGGATACCGCCGGTCACTCTTTCGGAACCCTATCGGCGCACGATTCACCGGACACCTCTGAGGTAGGCTAAAGACGTAAGGTGACCCGAATGGCCGGTATGACCGCTATTGCTTTGACGCCCGAAATCTCCGCAATCAGTACACTCATTGTCCGTTGGCGCAGTGACCCCGACAGTACATACCAGTCTTGGTTTTTATGGCCTGAACGGATAAAGAACTTCCGTTCGATCAGACGCGGAATTCAGCAAGTCATCGCAGAGATCAAAGCAGACACGTTCGGAGTTGCGTATCGCGGCTCCTCTTTGGAGACGGTCGTTAAGTCAATCGCGGAGCAGCGCCAGATTTTCAAAGGCGCCGACCACCCCTTCCTCTGGAAACCCAAGCTGCGCATTCCCGACATCTATGAGAACCGCCAGAATCAACTTGCGTTCGGTGATTTCCTTGATACCTGCATGTGCTGCAATACCGAGGCGCATCTCTTATCCGCCGTTCACAAGCTCGATCGGCAACGGATTAAAGGGCTCGGTCCGGCAGCGGCAAACCTGATGTATTTCCTCCATCCAACGATCATGCCGCCCTTCAATACAGCGATCGTCAATGGCTATAACGCGCTTACCGGCGCAAAGGTGAAACTGGGAAGCTGGAGCGAGTACCTTGCCATGCGCGACGGCATACTCAGAATCGTCGATGAGCACCGCACCCTGCTTTCCAACGACCTTGGAGCGATTGGTGGATTACTCTTCGACATAGGGCAAGGACGCTATGCGCCACCTCCGTCCGGAGACGACTCCGTCAGGCGAGCCGAATGGGTGGCCGATCTGGCAAGAGTGCGCGACCTCAGCGCCAAAGAAAAGAAAGCTTCTGAAGAAGCGCGCGAAAGTGATCGAACACACACCGAAATTCAAGGATGGCTTCGCGATCTTGGGAGAGCACTTGGGTTCGAGGTGTGGATCGCAGCGAATGATCACACGCGCGCATATCTCTTGGGCAAGCTGGCAGACCAGTGTCTCGATCATCTCCCGAACTCAGTGGCAGGAGGCGGCGATGCGGTTGCCATGATCGACGTAATCTGGTTCAACGCGGATGGCATTCCGGCAGCGGCATTTGAGGTCGAGCACACAACCTCCATTTATTCCGGAATTGTTCGTCTTCTCGATCTCGCACAGGGCTCCGATGTAGGCAGTGCAGTTCCGTTATTCCTTGTCGCGCCAGATGGTCGAGAGAAAGAAGTGAGAGAGCAGCTTCATCGGCCCGCTTTCCGTACCTCTGCCACGGCGCTCCATCTGCACTATCTTCCGTATGGCGAATTGGAGAAGCACCGAGAGTCGATTGCCCGTTTCGGAAGTGGTTTGAAACCGATTCAGGCAATCGCAAGGGATCTCTAGAAGCTGACATGTCCTATTCAACTCGGCCAGTGAAAACAGACGGTGGCTGAGAGCGCAAGTGGATGGGCGAACAGTCGAGGCTCATAGTTCCGCTGTGCGAAGCCGAAGTGCGTTTGCGATCACGGAAACAGAGCTGAAGCTCATGGCAGCGGCGGCGATCATTGGATTCAGAAGCAGGCCGAACGCAGGGAAAAACACTCCAGCAGCAAGTGGCACACCCACCACGTTATAGATGAAAGCGAAGAACAGGTTCTGGCGGATATTGCGCATGGTCGTCAGGCTGAGATGCCGAGCGCGAAGAATGGCCCGCAAATCGCCTTTCAGAAGCGTGATGGCACCAGCTTCCATCGCCACGTCCGTGCCGGTTCCCATGGCAATACCGACGTCAGCCTGCGCGAGCGCTGGAGCATCGTTTACGCCGTCTCCGGCCATGGCGACAATCGCGCCTTGCTGCTGATGCGTCTTGATGACTTCGGCCTTCTTCTCCGGCAGTACATCCGCTTCAAACTCGATACCAAGTTTGCCTGCCACAGCCTGGGCCGTCGTCGCATTGTCACCCGTGACCATGATGATGTTCAGGCCAGCAGCTTTCAATTCGCGGATCGCTTCGGGCGTCGACTCCTTGATCGGATCGGAGACGGCCACCAGACCAGCGGCCTTGCCGTCCACAGCGACAAGCATCACCGTTTGCCCTTCTTTGCGCAGAGCGTCAGCCTGTGCGATCAGCGGCTCCGCATCGATCGACAAAGCGCGAAACACTTCGGCATTTCCTACTGCGACATGTTTGCCCGAAACCGTTCCCGTCACGCCTTTGCCGGTTATGGAGTTGAAGTCCACCGTGTCAATCAGTGAGAGTTTGGCTGCCTCGGCCCCCTTCACGATGGCCGCAGCCAGTGGATGCTCGCTGGCGCGCTCAAGGCTGGCCACAAGGCGCAGCAGTTCCGATTCGTCGATCCCCGGCTGCGGAAGAACGGAGCTCAGTGTCGGCCTGCCTTCCGTAAGCGTTCCGGTCTTATCGATAATGAGCGTATCGACTTTCCCGAATTGTTCCAGCGCCTCCGCATTGCGAATCAGGATGCCGGCTCGTGCGCCGCGCCCTGTTCCTACCATGATGGCCATCGGCGTCGCCAGTCCAAGCGCGCACGGGCAGGCCACGATCAGAACGGCAACGGCGTTCACCAACGCATGCGCAAAGCGCGGCTGCGGACCGACAAGATACCAGACCGCAAAAGTGATAACCGCGGAAGCAATAACGGCAGGGACGAAGTAAGACGCAACCCGATCCGCCAGCCGCTGAATCGGCGCTCGCGACCGCTGCGCCTCGCTTACCATCTTCACAATCCGCGCCAGAAGCGTATCAGCACCTATGCGTTCCGCGCGCATCACAAAACTCCCTGTTCCATTGACGGTCCCAGCGGTAACCTTTGCCCTCGCGTCCTTTTCAATCGGAATGGGCTCGCCGGTGATCATCGATTCGTCGACCGAGCTGTGCCCTTCCAGTACGACGCCATCGACGGGAATCTTTTCTCCGGGCCTTACACGAAGCCGGTCGCCAACCTGCACCTGGTCAAGCGGCACATCCGCCTCACCACCATGTTCGTCGAGCCGACGCGCGGTTTTCGGAGCCAGGCCGAGCAATGCGCGAATCGCGCTGCTGGTTTGGCTGCGCGCGCGAAGCTCCATCACTTGGCCGAGAAGGACCAGCGCCGTAATAACGACCGCCGGCTCGAAGTAAAGATCAATCTGACCTCCCTCACCGCGAAACGATGTGGGAAATATTTGCGGCGCAAGTGTCGCGATCACACTGTAGAGATAGGCCACTCCTGTCCCAAGGGCAATCAAGGTAAACATGTTCAGACTGCGATGCACGAGCGATTGCCAGCCTCGAACGAAGAACGGCCATCCACACCAGAGAACTGCCGGAGTCGCCAGCGCGAGTTCGATCCAGTCCCACGTTCTTGTCGGCAGCCAGTGTTGAAGGGGCATGGAAGGCAGAAGGTCGGAGACCATCAGCGCCAACAATGGAACCGCAAGCACAACGCTGATCCAGAACCGCTTCGACATATCGGCCAATTCCGGATTGCTTTCCTCGGCAGTGACTTGCCGCGGTTCAAGCGCCATGCCGCAGATCGGGCAACTCCCCGGTTCGGAACGAATGATCTCCGGATGCATCGGGCATGTGTACTCGGTGCGTACCGCCGGGGCCGTCACCATTGTCGGTTCCAGCGCCATCCCGCACTTGGAGCAACTGCCCGGCCCCATCTGCCGGACCTCCGGGTGCATCGGGCAGACATACTCCGTTTGCTGTTCAGTCTTCGATGAAGGAGCGGCAGTGGAGGACGCCTTCGGCCGCAGGTGTTTCTCCGGATCGGCATGAAACTTTGCGGCACAGCCCTGGCTGCAAAAACTGTACGTGCTTCCGTTGTGCTCCACATGCGCAGCGGCTTTCGACGGATCAACCTGCATGCCGCATACCGGATCGATTGTCTGCGAGCTGTTGTGCGCGGGCGAGATAACCGTGAAGACCTCAGCCTTGACGTATTGGCCGGGCGCACGATCGAATTTCTCCTTGCATCCGGTCGAGCAGAAGTAGTTGCTCTTGCCGCGATACTCGCTCGTCCCCGCGGCTTTGGTCGGGTCGACCATCATCCCGCAGACTGGGTCTATGGCGGTGGCTTGGGGCGTCTTGTCACAGCAGCACATTGTTGCCTCCTGATTCTTTCACTGCTGCTGACGCACGAGCCGCAGCAATCTTACAGTTGGCTTCGGCGGCAGGTGCAATCCAGGCATTTGTGCTTCGCACAAGCGCCGCACACCGTCGTCAGTTGCTTGGCAATCGCCTTCCGCGCCCGGTGCAGACGCACCGACGCGTTATTGGCGGAAATTTGGGCTGCCTGGGCAAAGTCTTCGACGGACTTGACACCCAGGTCCACCTGTTCGATGGCCATACGGTATTCGTCCTTGAGGTCGTGCACCACATCTCCCACGCAGGCGCAAACAGTTTGCGCAAGCTCCGGCTCATAACTAACCGGTGCCTCGTTTGCGAAACCTTCATGCGCCCGATCTCGCGCCGCACCTCTGCGGTAGTGGTCTGTGATCGTATTGCGCAGGATGCGATAGAACCACGCCACAGTGCTTTCGTCATCTCGAATCTCGGCACCGTGTTCTATGGCCTTCAAATAGGCTGACTGGAGAATGTCCTGGGCGGTTGCCGCATCTTCCACCCGCACCTGAAGAAAGCCCAGGAACTTGTTCTGGTGCGCGACAATGCGATCCAGAGGGAGTGCCTGCTGAGCCTTGTCGACACCGCTTTCAGATTGATTCATCCCCATCCTCGACACTTGCGGCTGCGGTTCCCGGGTGTTGAACTCCCGTGTTTCCAAAAACAACAGTTTGGCGGGCGCTGGTATCCACCGTTAGTTTAAAGACGTCCGGCCGCGCATAATGACCCACAACATCAAGATCATATTTGCCCTTCGCAATCAGGCGGCGGTCCAACTCCGCAAACTGGATTGTTTCTCGGTCAAAAATCGGCTCTACAAGCACAGTTCCCATCGGATCGACAATGCACGAACCGCCCCTGATCAAGACCGTACCGGGATCGTATCCCTGAATTGCGCTGTAGTCTTTGGGACAATTGGCGCGCGTCAAGTATTAGCAGGCAGAGAGGACAAAGCAGCGGCCCTCCAGCGCGATGGTCCTCATGGTTGGCAGCCATGTTTCGCGGTCGTCGACCGTCGGCGCACAGTAGATCTCAATGCCTTGCGCATACATGGCCATTCGCAGCAACGGCATATAGTTTTCCCAGCAGATCACGCTGCCTATGCGCCCGATTGCGCTTTCCACGACCGATAGCGTCGAGCCGTCGCCGAATCCCCAAACGAGACGTTCGAGAGCGGTTGGCATCAGCTTGCGATGCTTGCCGAGCAGTTTGCCCTCCGGCGAATACGTCACTGCCGTGCAATAGAGCGTGCCCCCATCCCGTTCGATCACTCCCGCAACCAGGTGAACTTTATTGGTCTGGGCAGCTTTGGCGATCAGATCACTATCTGGCCCCGGCAAGTCGATGGCGCTTTCGAAATAGCGCCGAAAGTCCTCGCGCCCCGCGTCACTTCTGCTGCCCAGGCGCGCGCCAAAGTCCAGTCCCTTCGGATACCCGCCGACAAACGCCTCGGGGAAGACGACGAGATCCGCGCCCTCTACCGTTGCATCGAGAGTGAGATCTGCCAGCTTCTCAAGGGTGCGGGAAGTATTGAATACTACCGGGGCAGCTTGCACGACCGCCGCCTTGACCATCGTTCCATCCATTGGCTGTCCTCAGATTCGATCACCTCAATGTTATATGCGAAGGTTTGCGGTACTTGCGCGGATGACGGATAGCCCTTGCGAGGAGATCTTTGGCCCTCAGTCGTCGGGCACGCTCGTCTCGATCTCTTGCACGAATTTCATCGCGTGAATGTAGGGCGAATCGCACGCGCCCGGCATCTTGAAGACTGGCTCGGCATGCTGAACCAGTCTTCCGGCAACTTCTTCCGATGTGGCTGCGACATTCATCTAACTGCTACTGGTCGATTGGATCAGGAATAGGCAATGCGCTTTGCTATTCAATATCAGACGACCTGACGTCTGATTGAGCGTGGCAAAGCAATCTACAATCCCGTTACGCACTCTTATCGAAAACTGATCTTCGACTCGCGTGTAATCGCGTCGCTCAGAGAAACAAAGTCATACGAACCGTTATGGCGTTGTCCGTTAATGAAAAAGGTTGGAGTCCCATTCACGCCGCTGCGCACGCCGCCAGCGAAATCGTCTTGCACGCGAGCCTGATATTCCCGCTCTGCTACTGCAGTTTCGAGTTGCGTAGGGGACAGGTCAAGGGCGCCCGCCAATTTCACGAAGAGGGCTTCACCCAAGTTCTCCTGATTTTCGAATAACAGATCGTGCATTTCCCAGAACTTGCCATGGTCCGCGGAAAACTCAGCGGCTTCAGCGGCAGGCTCAGCCCATGGATGTATTTGGCTTAGAGGAAAATTGCGAAAGACAAACGAGAGTCTGTCTCCAAAATGCTTCTGCAATTTCTGGACGATCGGATAGGCCTCACCGCAGGATGGGCATTGATAGTCGCCGTATTCGACAAGAATGCATTCCGCTGCTGGATCACCCTGTATGTGGTCTTCCGCACTGAGTGGAATTGAAAGCTTGCTCATCTACGCCTCCTATTTTGGCAAGCTCTCGAGAGCTTGTAGAATCCCATCTGCACCCGGATTGACGGCAACCGGAGAACAGAAGCTCCAAGCAATGACCCCGTTGCGGTCAAGGACGAACAGGGCTCGCTCGCAGACACCTTCCTCTGCCCGATACGCTCCATAGGCACGGGAGATCTGCCCCTTTGGCTCGAAGTCCGATGCCAGAGGGAAATGTAGGTGCCGGTCTTTGGCGAAGGCATCGTGACACCAGACGCCATCCACGGAAATGCCCACCAACTCCGCGCTATACTTCTTAAACTCGGGAAGAATCTCGTTGTAAAGAGCCATTTGGTCTCCGCACACCGGGCTCCAATCAGCTGGATAGAACGCAAGAATGACGGGCTTTCCACGCAACTCGCTCAATGAGAGTTTCTGATCGGGCGTGACGTGAAGACTGAATTCCGGCGCTGTCATACCGGACGCAAGGATGCTGGGCATGTTTGACCTCACTTGTTAGATGCCGTAATTGCCGAATGCGAAGCGTATCAACGCATCGGCATCGCTGGTAAGCGAATGCCGGTTTCACTTGAGCCTGGCCATGCTGCTGTTAATATTTTCAATTATCGGGCGCATCGGAGAACTTCAACAGGATCTTTTTACCTTCTCCACCGCCGCCGTCGGCCATCGCGATTGCCTCCCTATAACGATCCAAGGGCAAACTGATTGTCTCGGGAAGCGTAAGCCGCCGATCAGCAATCATGCTCAGCAGATCAGCCAGAGCCTTCCTTACCCTTTCTAAGGGCTGTGCCTCAAGCCAGCGTGGGAGCCACCATCCGCGTATCGTGGCAGCCGAATAAATGAGCTTCGGGCTGAAGACAGGCATGAGAAATTTCGCGGGATCTGTCTGCCGGTGACTCGACAACGCGCCGAATTGCACCAGCATGCCTGAAGGTGCGAGATTCCGAATGATCTCCCCGGCTACTTCGCCTGCAACACAGTCGATCGCATATTCCACTCCTTTTCCACCTGTGATCTCCTGCAGGCGACTCCGAAGATCTTCGTCATCGGTGCAGACAACCTCATCGCCTCCCAGAGCTTGAATGATCCCGGCTTGTGCGCGTCGGTGGATCACATTGATGGTGCGAAATCCGTAAACTTTGGAAAGCTGGAGAACGAGTCTGCCAACACTCGATGCCGCGGCTGTCTGCAGGAGCCATTTGCCTTCCCCAAGCTGCTGGACAGATTGCGTAAGAGCCCACGCAGTAAGAGGGTTTTGATAGGCCGTCGCAGCGGCTTCATCGCTGACGACATCTGGAACAGAGACGACATGAGACGCTTTGCAAAGGACCTTCTCACGCCAGAGATTCCACGTTCCAAAGCAGATCACGCGACCACCTTCACTGACTCCAGTAACGCCATCTCCAACCTTTACAACTACGGCAACACCTTCAGCGCCAGGACTGGCAGGCAGGTCTGGTTGATAGCCATAACGTCCGCGAATCATGTGCAGGTCCGAGGGATTCACGGGGCTGAAGAGGACTTGCAACAACACTTCGCCGCTCCCAGGAATTGGATCTTCAAGTTCCTCGAGTTGAAGCACCTCGTTCGGGTCACCGAGTTCGCGAAATATAAGCGCTTTCATGCGTGTCCTTGGAGTTCATGGTTGCCAGCAGTTCAACTGCATCAGGAGCGTGGATACTCCATCGTCCAGATGGCAGCGTCGCCGGCTTTCAATTCATTGCCTTCCCATGGAGTGCCACAGATGTGGAGGTATGCGTAGGGGGTATCGGCGAACATCATCCACGCTCCCTTGTCGCGCACCGTCGTTGGCAGGCCACAAATGGCTGCGTCGAACGGCCACAGAATCATCCAGTGCGGTCCAATGGGAATGGCCGGACTTGTTCTATCAAAAGGAGTGGTGTTGCTGTGCTGCGTAGCCCCGCAAAGCATATAGGCCATGCCCGGAACCGTGTTCGACGGCTTCGGCTTTCCCGCCTTAATGTCGGCGAACCATTGCATCGCGACGGGATCTGCACACATGGGTGGATCGCCGACCTTGTTTTCATTTCCAGGGAAGCAAATCCACTTGTTTGTCCCTTGGAACAGAATCGTCATCGTGCCGCGAGCGTCCATTTCGGCTACAGTCGCGTCTTTCGTAATTGAAGTCGGGCCTGATAGACGAGCACGTCTGATTTTGGCGTTCAGCGCCTCATCTCCTTGTGCTTCCCTTGGTGCCTCAGCTGCAGATGAAGTCGCCGATCCTGCTGCGAGGGCTATTCCCGCAAGAACTGCATTTCCGGCAAAGGACCGGCGAGAGACTCCCATATTCGTACCAACAACTGGCTCGTTCGATGTGGATGTCGGACTCTGAAAACCATTGCTCATATTGTTCATTTCGTCTCCTCGTTTAGACTGCTTGCAGGGCAAGTGGAGAAGCTGAGGGCTCGGCATCTGCGGCATTGCCTGCAAGCTCCTCTTTGTGGGCTACCAGAAAGTCGTGAAGACCAAGAGGCGGCCGACCGCCGATCCTTTGGATCACGTCATTGGTGCCCGCGAACAAACCATTCTGATGATCAAGTGCGACTTCGGTCAGGTGCTGCCAAAAGAAGTCTCCAAGGTGAGTTCGCTGGGAATTCTTGAGTGTCGGAACATCGATCTGCTCGTAGTCGATCTTCTTTCCAAGAACACGACTCACTTCTGTGGTGATCTCGGCGAACGTAAACTCCTTCTCACCGTAAAGCGGATAGATCTTGCCCTTGTGCTGTTCCGGAGACACGAGGATATTCGCGATCACGCGAGCCTGATCGATTGCGGCGACCGGCGCGTGACGGCCCGTTCCGAACGGAAGACGGAGTGTTCCGGATTTGTAGGAACCCGCCCAACGGAGAGACCATTCGGCGAAAAACGTTGGCCGCAAATGAGTGACCGGTACACCTGACCAATCGAAGACACGCTCCGCCAGCCAATGATCCTGTGCGGCGTGGCTCTTGGCTTCACGGCGGGCGGAGATTTGCGACATGTTCACAATCGCAGCCAGTTCAACTTCCTGCGCTGCTTGAGCGAAGTAGGCAGTGGCCTGGAGAATGCCAGGCGCAATTGGATAGACAAAGTAGCCAGCGCGCATTCCTTCAAGACCGGCACGTACCGATTCGAAGTCGAGCAGATCTCCCGTGACAACTTCCGCTCCAAGATCACGCAACTCCTGCGCGCGTTCATCTTCGCTGTGAACAAAGGCTCGTACTTCCTTCTTCTTGTCGAGCAGAAGCTTCACCACTGCGCTTCCAGTTGCCCCAGTTGCACCTGTAACCAGATATTTTTCGTCTGCCATCTTCATCCTTCCCAAATCTTGATCTACGCGTTGTTGGCTGCTGCGATTAGCCGGCCGCTCTCGCTGAGAAGATAAAGACAGGCTAATCGCAGCAATTCGTTTTCTCCCACAATCAGTCTTCAATCACGGCCGTGCGCTGCGTGCGTAATAACCTCGACCACGGCCTCGGGCTTCGACAACATGATGACGTGGCTGGAATGCACGGTGACGGTCGTGGCATTGATTGTTTGCGCCATCATCGCTTCAAGTTCAGGCGAGATAACACGATCTTCGCTTGCAATCACGTACCATGACGGCTTGACTCTCCAGGCCGGTGCTGTCGCCGGAGTACCAAATGCCACGGCGGCGACTGGGCCTTGGGTATATGCCAAGACCTGTTTCTCGTTGTACGGCAAGTCCTGCGCGAAATCGTTGAGAATGCCCTCAGGGGTAAGACTCAGAAAGCCCGCATTCAGCCTGACCTCTGCTCCGACCGGGGTAGCGGGGACCAAAGCATTCAGCGATAGAGCTGATTGTCCTTCGTCAGGCGCGAATGCAGAAATGTAGACCAGTCCTGTAACTTTGGCATCGTTGCCGGCTTCCGTGATGACGATCCCGCCGTAGGAGTGGCCCACCAGCAGAACAGGGCCGGGGGCCAATACGGTAGCCCGTTCGACCGTGGCAACATCGTCGGCAATGGAAGTAAGTGGCAACTGCACTGCCGTTACATGAAATCCTCTGCGTTCCAGCAAGGGGATGACCTTGGACCAACTCGAACCATCCGCCCAGGCACCATGGACAAGGATCACATCCTTCGTCTTGAGAGAATCATCACCCTGCGCTTGTGCGGGATGCACAGCGAGAAAGAACATCGTGCTCAATGACAACAGAGTTAGCAACTTCGTAGTTCTCTTTAGATTGTTCATATGATTTCTCCGAGGAGCCGGTACAGTGGATTGTGAATTGGGGTTGCGGCAGGGATTCTGTCGGTTTGCGTCGGGCCGCCTGTGGGCGTAAAGAGAAGCGAGGCACTTTCAAGATTCGCTCGCGCTACCACGACGAGGCATGGTTCAATGCAGCAAACATCCTGTTCGATTCCACAGCCTCTGTATGGCATCCCAATATCCCGTGACATTTTCTCCGCCAAGCGGGTTATGGAACCGGGAGAATGGTGGCCGACTTTCGACGCCTGTCTACGGTTGAGCCCAAGTGCCACCTACTGAAAAGATCAGGTAGGCGTCCGCGCGTCCCTCGTATTGGATCCAAACGCGATTGGTTTTAAAAACTTGATCCCTCCCGACTGCGATGTCCGAGTTCTTGAGGTAAGGCGCGTATACCATGATGTGAGGCACAACATGGATGGTTGCACCACCACTGCTTTGATCGTGCCAAGTCTCGTCTGTCGAAAGCATGTAGGCGATGCCGGTCTTCTGAGGTGCGTGGAGATGTCCGTCCCGATACGCGTCATCGATCCTCTTCTCGATCTCGACTGGATCGGTTCCTTTCATAAGCAGGTCGCCGCGCATCAGTGTTGCCTGCAGCGTGCTATTGGATCCCTCTGCGTCATAGCACATTGCGGAAAGATGCTTGGCCCGCCGCTCCACAATGCAGTTGAAGCCATTTCGGCTGTCTCGCACCTTGACGAAGCCATGTACTTCAAGCACGTAGACACCGGCGCTGTCTCGGATCTCCGGCGGCGCGGAGACGACCGCCATTTGAAATTCCTTGTCTCGGTCCATCAAGGGCGTCGGAGTTCCTGGTGCGGCCTGCGCAGATGCCCGAACTCCGGCCAATGCCAAGAAAGCCAATGCCGTGAGATTTATGAGATTTCGGAGAATTGCCGACCTCTCGACGTATGGGGAATTAGCGGAATATCCAATTTGAGAACCGTGCATTCTGAAGCTGTTTGCAATCTGCATGCCTTGCCTCCATCCTTCGGCCTTGCCCCAAAGGCCTGGCCGCGCTGTGATCGTATCGCCGAATCAACGTGCTCTTTGGGTGATTCCGATGTCTTGGGAATTTAGTCGTGGATCCATCGAACTGATAGTTGCAGCGTCTACAATCGACGTTTGCAGAAATTAGCTCGCATAAGCCTCTCACTTGAGTGCAGTCGCAGTCTGAGCAGTTAAGCTCGCGCCCACATTCATCCGTGCGAGCGAACACAAATCGACGGCTTTCATTCTGAAGAAGATTCAGCTTCGCAGAAACATGTTCGTATGCTCGACAAACAATTGCGGGTACTGGAAGAGGGAACCGTGAGCTGAGTCGGGATAGAGGATCAACTGCGCATTGGGTAAATTCTGCTGAAGATAAAACGAGTTGATGGTGTAGAAGATAATGTCGGACTTCCCACCGACAATGAGAACCGGCATCTTCATTTCCTTCAGGTAGGCAAAGCGTTCACCAACGGGCTTCGCCCACTCCTGAAGCGCAGCAAACTGGGCAGGCTGCACCCTGTCGCTAATTGGAATGTCGCGATCCTCAACCCGCGCATCCCTGCGCTTCAAAAAGGCCCGGCCGGCAGCTTGACTCGCAGCGGAAGGTGTGAAAAGACCATCGATCCAGAAGTCGTCGAGGTTGCCGTACTGGTTTGTGAAAATCGCCTGCGATTCCGGTGTAAGCGGGATGCTGTCTCCATTGCGTGGTCCGCTGCCCACGATCACCAGCTTGCGAACCAGATCGGGCCTGAGAAGTGCGATGTTTTGCGCAACCATAGAGCCAATGGAAAATCCGAGAACATCGACCTTTGTGAGGCCGAGCGCATCGATGAACAGACCGGCATTCTTCGCCATCTCTGCGAACGTGGTGGGCACTTCACCGCTCGAACTTGCGACGCCGGCATTGTCAAACAGGATGACTTCTCTATCTTGCGCGAGACCGTCCGTAACTGCAGGGTCCCAACTATCGAGATTGCCGAGAATGTGGGGATTGAAGACGAGAGGAACGCCTTCTTTCTTCCCAAAGCGTCGATGCGCGAAGCGGATGCCATTGGCTTCGACGAACTGGGTGGGTGCTGTCTGATGGCTGTAGTTGCTCATACCCGTGCTCCTTATCCGTGCCAGGCCGTCGTTGTGCAGGCGGCCTCTGTTGTCGCTCAGGAATTCTGGAAGGGAGAATTTGCAATGAGATCGCAAAAATTCGGACTCTTGTAGCCCGGAATGTAGCGCTCACAAATGTCAGCTTTGACTGTTCCCCAGGTGCTTGATGGCTTATGGCTGATGCCGCCAAAAAAAGCCTTGACGATGCCTTCCTTGAAGTCATTCCGCGGGTAGGCAGAAACGATTTGTTCGCGAAGCGCGCTCGGGAACTCTCCCAGCCCCCCTCCCAACACGTCGAGACCAACCCCGGTGTACAGAAGCGCAACTTCGGGGCGCATGTACTGTGTGATGCCGGGAGTGGTGTGGAGCGCGATTGCCTCCCATGCCGTTTGAGCCTTTTCCTGTGGAATCTTATGTGCAAGTAGAAATTGGCGCACCGCGTTCGCACCATCAACTTCAAATCGCTCAGTCTCACTGGAATACTCGCTCAGCAGCCCCAGGTCATGAAATGCAGCACTGACGTAAAGAAGCTCGGCGTCAAACGAAAGGTTCTGCTTCCGGCCTTGCTGAGCCGCAAACAGGTAGACTCGATTGGAGTGGTTGTAAAGGAGCTCTGTCGAGTACTCGCGCAGAATGTCGTGTGCCTCCTTCGCAAGTTGCGTGTCTGGAATTATGTTGAGAGTTGATGCGGTGATCATGTCTTTTCTCCTTTGCCTGTTGCTTACAAGACCAACCCTAGGCTCATGCGTGGAGAATAGCCACGACAGGATTACAGCGATTTAGGACAATGCATAACAGTCATCTTGCCGGAAAGGGTCTATGCGAAACGTAGTCATTGTTGGCTATCCGCCTGTCCAGATTCTTGACGTGGCAGGGCCGCTCGAAGCATTCTCAAATGTTCCGGGCTACCAAGTGCAGCTTGGTACTCCTGGAGATGGGGATACGCTGCAGACCAACCGCTCTGTAGTGCTCGCAGGTGCGAAGCCCACTGTTGAACTCATTGGACCTATCGATACGCTGATCATTGCGGGGGGCCCAGGAGCCGAGACTGGCCTCTACGACCAAACGTTCCTGGCCTGGATCCGAGATGCCGCAAAGCGATCGAGAAGAGTTGCGTCCATCTGCACAGGCGCCTTCTTTCTTGCCGCCGCTGGGCTGCTTGACGGCAAAAGAGCGGTCACCCATTGGAAGTTCTGCGATCGCCTGGCTAATGACTTCCCCAAGGTCCTGGTCGATCCAGACCCGATTTATCTCAAGGATGGCGCGGTTTACACTTCTGCCGGAATTACCGGAGGAATCGATCTATCACTCGCGCTGATCGAAGAAGACTACGGACACAAGGTTGCTTTGGACGTGGCAAGATTCCTGGTCATGTTTCTTGTCCGGCCAGGAGGACAGTCGCAATACAGTCATATGCTCTCGCACCAAGAGGTAACTTCAAAGCCCTTGCGTGAGTTGCAGGTGTGGATGCTGGAGAATCTCCAGAACGATTTGAGTGTTGAGCGGCTGGCTGAACGGATTGGTATGAGCGCCAGGAACTTCACGCGGGTCTGCCTGCGGGAGACACGAATGAATCCCGGCCAACTCGTTGATCGAATGCGGGTCGAGGCAGCACAGCAATCGATCGACAGCTCTGCAATGGGTCTGAAGGAAGTCGCCGCGGCCACGGGCTTCAAATCTGCGGACACGATGAGCCGGACATTCTCAAGGGTTCTCGGAATTACTGCCAGCGAATACACGAGTCGCTTCAAGAGATCGCCTGAGCGGTCGTGACGGTGGTCAATGGAGATTGTGGGCTTGATCTGCACCTTCCCTTTATGCAATCGGTTCGACCGCCGACGTGGCTCTTCAGAACGGATCAGCTCCTCGGACTAGACTCGTAGCTAGACCTGTCCCATACCGCCATCCACGAACAATTCGGCTCCAGTGACAAAGCTGCTGTCATCCGAAGCAAGGAATAGCACAGCTTTCGCGATCTCCTCCACGTGGCCCAGGCGTCCCAGGGGAACTGTTTGAGCCAGACCGTCGATTCGTTGCTTGGCCGCCGGTGTCGTTCCTACGAGGTTCCGCAGTCCCTCGGTGTCGACCGGTCCAGGGCTGACTGCGTTCACTCGTATCTTGCGCGCCCTGAGATCTGTGGTCCACGTTCGCGCGAAGGATCGGATTGCAGCCTTTGTGGCTGCATACACCGTATTTGCCGGGAACCCTTTGCTCCCCACGACGGAAGCATTCAGAACCACTGCTCCACCATCCGGCATAAGAGGTAGGGCTTTCTGTACGCTGAAGAACATTCCCTTCACATTGCCGTCGAAAAGTCGGTCAAACTGCGCTTCCTCCACCTGGCCGAATGGAGCGTATTCCGCAGCCCCGGCATTCGCAAACACGATATCAAGTTTTCCCCTCTCATCTCCAATAAGCTTGAAGAGCCCGTCGAGATCGGCCATGCTGGCAACATCGCCTTGCACGCCGGCGACGCCTTCACCGATCTTCTTCACCGCTTCATCCACCTTCTCCTGGCGGCGGCCCGTTACATATACGTACGCGCCTTCGGCTACAAAGAGCTTCGCGGTTGCGAATCCAATTCCACTCGTACCACCAGTGACCAACGCTACTTTTCCGTCTAGCTTTCCCATACAGCCTCCTTTGTGTTGGACCGCAGCATTCTGCGGCGCGCTCAAGTGCGACTCTTGGATTCATGCTCCACCACCCGAGACGAGGATGGTAGTTCTGGTGATCCTTCTGGAAACATCGTGCTAGTGGCCTGCCGGAGCTCCCACTCCGACCTTGAACTTGCGCAGCATGAGAACCAGTGGAATCATGGCGAACGTGAGCCATCCAATCACACGAAAGCAATCCATGAAGGCCAGAAAAGTGCTTTGCCTGATCAACTGCTGATGGAGCAGTCCGAGCGCGGCGGGACCGGCGTCAGCAGAGGTCAGGCCATGTTGCATCAGTCGTTCGACCATTGATTGAGCGCTTTGCTGCAGACTTTGTGAACTGGAACCGAGATGGGAGCCGAGGTTCATCTGATGCAGATTCTCGCGTCTCTCAACTGCAGTCGTAGCGAACGCGATTCCGAAGCTACCTCCCCAATTGCGGAAGAGATTTGTCAGGCTCGATGCTTTGTTGTTTTGGTCCGGCCGTAAATGAGAATAAGCAATGATGTTGACGGGGACGAAGAACAAACCGTATCCCACACCTTGGATCGCGCGTTCCCACGCATAGTGACTGCCATTGGTATCGAGATTCATATTGCTATACACGAACATCGATAAGCCAATGAACGAGAGACTCAGCAGTGCCAGGACCTTCGCAGAGACTATGTGCCTTTGTAGCAGTTGAGCACACACCGGGGAGAGCAACGTGATGACAAGCGCCCCCGGTCCCAGGACCAGGCCAGCGTCGATAGCCCGGTAGCCGTAGAGCGATTGCAGCATCTGCGGAATCAATGTCGTCGTGCCGAAGAGACTGATTCCCAATACGAAGAACAGCACGCTGCCAATCGCGAAGTTACGATTGCTCAGAAGACGGACATCGATGATCGGGTCTCGAACGTGTAGTTCCCACAGCACTGTGCCGATCCATCCAACCAACGCGATGGCGAGCATGGCCACAATGAAGTTGCTGGCAAACCAATCTTCGATCTGGCCGCGGTCGAGTGAGACTTCAAGAGCAGCCGATGCGAGAGCAATCAACACAATTCCAACGCCGTCGACCGACATTCTTCCCTGCGCGTGCGCAAGCGTGCGTTCTGTGGTAAATGTGTGAGGATCGTGAATAAACTTGTTGGACAAGTAGAGAGCCAACAGCCCAACCGGGACATTAATAAAGAAGATCCAGCGCCAGTTGTAGCTGTCCGTGATCCAACCACCCAGTACAGGGCCGATGGCGGGTGCGGTGACGATGACTACGGTAAACAATGCGAATGCGGTGGCGCGCTTGGCAGGGGGAAACGTATCGACCAGGATTGCCTGGGCAACTGGAGCGAGTCCCCCTCCGCCAATCCCCTGCAGGACACGAAAAAACAGCATGAGTCCGAGCGATGGCGCCAGTCCACACAACAACGACGACACGGTGAAGAGCAAGACGCAGAGCAGGTAATAGTTCTTGCGCCCCATCAGCCGGCTGAGCCAGGCGGACATCGGCAGCACGACAGCGTTGGCCACCAGATAGGTGGTAAGAATCCATGTGACTTCATCGTAGCTGTGCCCCAGTCCGCCGCCGATGTGGGGTAACGCAACGTTGGCGATGGAGGTATCGAGCAGTTCCATGAAGGCAGCAATTGTGACCGTTACCGCAATGAACCACGGATTGATTCCAGGGGGCACGCTTGGTGGGACGCGTGCTAGATTAGAAGGTATCTGCTCGGACATATTCTTCTCCTCGGTCTGGACTCGCCAGCTTTAGCGCACGCGCACCGTGGATTCAACTGACATGCCTGGACGCAGCTGATGTCCGGGGTCTTGATTGCTGTCGATCCGAATCCGAACAGGAAAGCGCTGTACGATCTTCACGTAATTGCCGCTCGCGTTTTCGGGGGGAAACAAGCTGAAGAGAGGCCCGGCTGCGCCCGCCATGTCTTCTACTGTTCCTTGGTAATCGCGGCCAAAAGTGTCGACGCGAAGTGTGACGACCTGCCCTGGGTGCATCAACCGCAATTGCGTTTCCTTAAAGTTTGCCGTTACCCAAATGTCATCGACCGGCACCACTGTGAGCAGAGATTGCCCTGGTTGCACGCGGTGTCCAACCTCGACTGTCTTGTGACCCACCACCCCGCTTACTGGCGCGTAGATTTTGGTGTAGCTGAGGTTCAGTTCAGCCGTGCGCACATCTGCTCGCGCCTGGTCCAATTCACCTTGTGCCGATGACGCCTGCGCTCGTGCATTGAGCGCCTGCTCCGGAGCAGTACGAGCGCTGGCAATCTGCGCCTCCCTCTGTTGCACCAGGCTGCGCATCTGGGCGACCTTCTGCTCTGCCGCGGCCATGGTGTCCCGGTCGGCTTCAAGGGTCTGGACACTTGCTGCCGCTTCTGTTTCGCGCGCATCATAGAAGGAACGCGAAATCTCCCTCTTTTCTACGAGCATCTGGTAGCGCACCCGGTCGCGTTCTGCACGCGACGCGACGACCTGGTCCAGTTGCACACGATGTTGCACTGAGCTCAACTCAGCTTGTGTTGCAGCAAGGCTTTCAAGGGTCTCCTGTCGGGCCGCTTGCGCAAGATGCAACTGGCTGTAAGCGGAGGCATCTGTGATCGGTATCTGTAACTGAGAAACACGAGCCGCCGCCTCTTTGGATTCGAGGACCGCTTTCGCATGATCAAGCGCCGCTTCATAATCGCGCGGATCAAGTTCAAGCAATAGCGTGCCCGTGTCCACGCTGCGGTTATTCTCTACAGCGGGATTCACATATGTAACGGTGCCGTTGATACGTGTACTGAGAGCAGCGAAGTGTCCGTCGACCTGCGCGTCATCCGTCGTTTCGAAATGACGAGCGTGCAGCCAGTAGAGCAAGCTGCCGGCTAAGCTGAGTGCGAGAAGGCCTGCAAGGATGAGGGTTCTTAACCCCTTCTTGCTCCGAGTGACCTCAGAGGAGACCATCTCGCGGCCTTCATCTATACTTGTTGCGGTAGCCATAAGACTCCTTGTTTTCTGGGTTGCCTGTTGCTGCTTAGCGAACACCGAAGAGTGTTGAAATGCGTGTTTCTGAGGAGCCAAGCGCGCGTGCAAGCGAAATCTTCGCAACGTTGAACGAGAACAGGCTGGCAATGTAGTTCTCTTTAGCCGCGACTACTGCCTCCTGTGCCTGCACAACTTCCAGATAGTTGGTGACTCCGTTGCTGTAGCGGTCTTGGGATTGCGTCAGCGCCCGCTGGGCAAGCGCGCTATTTTCGGCCGCCACTTTGACGGCGGATTCTGAGGCCTTTTCGTCTAGTCGCGCAACGCGTACGTCATAGGCAACTCTGCCTTCAAGATCGCGATACTCGGCACGATGCTGCGCCAACGCTGCCTCCGCCAGGTGAACCTCCGAGCGAATGCGCCCGCTGGTGAAAATGGGAATAGAGATCGCACCGGCTACTGAGTAGACCTGGTTGTAATTTGCCGGATTTAGCCCCGCTCCACCGTAATCAGCCCCCAGGGAGATCGCAGGCAGCCTCTGGGCTCGCGCTGCCTTTACGTCGAGGTCGGCAGCGGCGACGGTCTGTTTCAAACTGGCTACATCCGCACGGGTCTCAAGTGCGTGTGCGGCTTCGTCATTCAAGTCCGGCAGCGGCGCGTAACCATAGTCGCCGGACGGCACCCAAGCTTGCTCCAGTGGGATGCCGGTGATGCGATCAAGCGTCAACTTATCCTTTTCCAGATAGTTGGCTGCATCAACCAAGCGTTGTTCGGCAGTGTGTAATTCGACCTGCGCCCTTAGCGCGTCGATCTCGGGCGCCAATTCAGATTTCAATTCATTGGAGACCTGAGTTTCTAGCTCGCGTGCTGAGATGAGCGCGGCCTGAACCGTCTCAAGACGTGCTTGACTTGCAACGACTTGAAAATAGGCCGTGCCGACTGCGAATACGACCACGTCGCGGGCGTCTTTCTCGCTCAGGGCGGAGGCCGCTTCAATTGCCTTCTGCGACCTGTACCTGTCCATGAGTTCAACATTGAACACGGAAGATTGCGCAACGATTCGGGCATCGGAGTACCCGAATCCACCGCTCGTTGGAGGCAACTGTAATCCAATTTGGGAAGGTAGTTTGATCCCCAATTCCTTGAAGCTCAATTGCTGATAGACCTGCCGGGTATCTGCCGATATCTGCGGCAGAAGAGCTGCCAGGGCTCGCGCCCGCTGCGCACTGGCGCTCGCGTTTGCCTGTTGGTTTTCGATCAGCCCGAGGTTGAACCGGAGCCCGCGAGTCACCACATCATCAAGCCTCAGCTTGAGCTCTCCCTGCACCACAGAACCGTCGGGTGTGCTTCCGAGGTAGGGATTCAGGGTTTGGGTTGCGCGAGCACTGGGATTGGTAGTGCCAGTCGCCGGGTTGATGGGGCGCGGAGTTGCGATGGAGCCGTATCCGCCACCGGTCTCCACCGACTGAGCTACAACCGGGAGGGAGAAGAGGACTGACAGCAAAGTCAGAACCGAAAGTCGAGTTGTGAATGCCGCCATAACGTGATCTCCTGGGATCCGGTTGCAGAAACGCTGGCTGACCGGTCGTGTCATTTAAGATGATATGCGTAATGAATAAGATTCGCAATCATGTCGAACATCATCTAAAATAGGTAGGAACCCAGGGGGATGATCGTGAGAGTGAGCAGAGAGAAGATGGCTGAGCATCGGGAGACAATCATTTCTTCCGCGGCAAAACGTTTCAGGGAACGCGGCTTTGAAGGGATCAGCGTGGCAGACTTGATGAAAGAGGCTGAGCTGACGCATGGCGGCTTTTACGGTCACTTCGAGTCAAAGGAAGAGCTGATTGCACTCGCAGCAGAGCGAGCGCTGCGCGACTCAACCGCAAAATGGGAGAAGATTTTAGACGGGGCAAAAAGCGATCCTCTTCAAGCACTCGCCGATACCTATCTATCGCAGCGACACTGCGATAATCCGGGAACTGGTTGCATTTTTCCTGCACTTGGGAGCGAAATATCACGCCAGCCAGAGTCCGTGCGGAACGTTGTCACTCAAGGCCTGCAGAGATTTGTCGGCTTGCTTGGACGCGCCATTAAGGGCAAGTCGCCAGCGCAACGCAGGCGTAAAGCGATCGTCGCATACGCGTCCATGATTGGCGGAATGCTGCTCGCCCGCAGCACATCTGACCCCGTCCTATGTCGGGAGATATTGCGAACGGTATCGGAGTCATTATCGTCCGACGGCGTATCCTCCAACCTCACGGCTAAATGAAGTTTGATTTCAAGGCAGACCCAATGCGTTTGAAGGAAACGGTCGCGGCTGCAGTGCCGGGCCGGGCCTGGCTGATACGGAGTCTTGAATGAGCAGTGAACCTGTAGTGCAAGAAGAGGTAAGATCTAGCAAAAACGCTGCCTGTTCTATCTCCTCACATTCGGCCGTCGGGATTGCAGAGGTCTCGCCGCGGATAAAAGGGACTGGGCCAGCGGACTGTACGAGTCCCTGGAAGAGATTGCTCGGCAGAAGAAGGCCTCGTTGGCGTGGGTGATCCTCCATCTCGCGCCCACCGCGGATCAGCTAGCCGGTCTCTGCATTCCCGGCACCGTCGAGCGCGCCGCAAGCAATAGCCGATGCCTCCAAGGTCGTGATGCGATCGCCAGTCATATGGCCATCCCGGATGAGAAAGGCGGCAGCTGCCAGTAAAGCAAGGCCGCCGCCCACCAGATAGGCCGACTTTGCTTCAATATTCGCAGGCTTACGCGGACGTGCAAATGCTTCGTAGTTGCCTTTGCTGTAATACACGTTTGCCTCCTGTTGTTTAGCTTCAGCTCAATCGAAGCATCCGTTGTTTATCCGTTTCTCGCTGGCAAAGAATCAGTGCCACTAGCTGCCGGCTATCTTGGCTCTCCGGACATTCGGCCGTTCTCGCTTTCTCGGAATGCTCCTGCGGCTTTTCTGAGCCATCAGTTCGAAGATCGTAGTTGGATCCGCAAATCTCCTGTCGTCTCGAATCGCTCCTAACGACACCCCGGTATGACTTCGATCACGACGTTTCGTGGGCGGCTTTGACTAAAGATTTCCGAGTGGCTAGCCAGCCAGGGACAAGCCGAGCAGTTTCGAGTGTCCGAATCCGTTCCAATCGAATTGAAACGACTGAAAGCCTGCGTGTCGGTTACCCCATGCAGTGTGCTTTGTTAGGAGCAAGGAAGCCTTTCTGCGCCGGACACGAACGGTCTATGAGCAAGATGGAAACTGTCGTGAGACGACCTGTATTCCGTAGGGCTTTGCGAGAAGTGTCGACGGAAAGCTGCTGAGAAGTGCGACGCGCTTCCAAATCCGCAAGTCAGCGCAATCTCGAGGGTGCTTTTGTCTGTTTCGCGAAGCATCGAACCCGCGACCCGCATCCTTAGGTGCAGCACGTGCCGGTGAGGCGTTGCTCCCACAGCTTTGCTGAATAAGGCCGCAAAGTGGAATGGACTAATACCGGCCTCCTTGGATAGGACGTGAAGATCCAGGCGGTCAGACAAGTGCGCGTCGATGTATTCAAGTACCCTTACTAAACGGTAGTCCGATATGTGTTCGCGGGACAGCGATTGATGCCATTCACGACCTTTGGATGGACCAAGCAGAAGATGCGAAGCAAGCCACTGCGCAGAAGCATGTGCGTAAAAATCTGGAGCTCCGCCTTGGAGTGTCGCCAACACTGAAAAGCTCAGGCTACTTATATGAGGGTCGTCCAGAAACGGAATATAGTTCAAAGACCTGTTAAGTGTGGTCCCAGGCTTACGCATCTCTTCCGCAACGAAATCGATAATGTGTTGAGGTAGAATCAAAGCCGCAATGGCAAGGGGCTTCTGGTCTTTGCAATGGTAACGGAAGAGACGTCGGTGCTTGGCGGGGTAGAGCACTCCCGTGCCTTTGGTGTATTGGATTCCACGCCACCGTCCTTCAGAGAAGAGATCCACTTGGAGACTTCTATTGAGGATCAGGCAGATCCCCGGATCATTAAAAGTCGGCATCTCAACCGAGTCTACGCAGGGCGCCCACTCTCTGACGCGCAAATGAAGTGACCGCCACCCCGCCGAGTCGCTCGTCAGTGCATCCTTATAACGGCCATAGGGCAGCACGGCGTTCACATTCTCGGACGGGCTAACCGATCGAGCAATATTCTCAGTTTGCATTTTCTGAGCTCCCGTCAGAGGCAAAGTTCTTTGACTACGGGCAATCTTTATGGTCGCTATATACCACATGTTTGCTACCCGAAACTGAGTCATTCGAGACACTTCGTCGCGCGTGGAGAGTGTATGTTGGGCACAGCCTTTTTCCAAGGCGTTGCAGCGAAATCGACGTCATCGGCCAGCGCGAGCTTCTTGGCGGGAATTTGACCGGCCGAACCTGGATACTGTCCGATAGCCCCCAAGCAAGATTCGGCAAGTGCTAAGAACAAACGACGTTACTAACGAATCGGTGTCAATTGCGATCTACACTTTCCTCAAGTCGGAAGGCAAACTATCTCAGCCAATTCGTTTAAGAATCGCAAGTTCTTGACATTTTTTCGCGTGTTTGTGCAAGTCGATAGCAGGTATTTGGCTGAGACTTCAACCAGAGGTACACCATATGTCTGAACCCAAGGCGACCAGAAGCATCGTCGATACCCACCGGCACCCGTGGGGGAAAAAAATGCAATCCAAAATTGAGGAGCGAGGCCTGCTCGACCCGAAACAAGGATTCCCGCAGACCAACGCTCTGGACTTGATGGCCTATCGCGAAGTTTTCGATCTGGACTACGCCATGCCTATCCAGCGCGAGGGTGGCGTCACCTACAGCCTCATGACCAATGGTGGCGAGTTGGAGTGGCTTGCGCGGGGTCTGCTCCAAGGCAGAACAGTCGACGGTATCAAGTTCTTTAATGACGAATATGTGGAAATCATGAATCGCTATCCCGGCGAGTTCGCACCAACGGCCAACGCACACGCACTCGAAGAGGCCTGTCGGCCCGTTGTTGAGGGGATGATCCGCCAGGGCGGCGCCAAGGCAATTGCGGTGGCGTCCAGCTACGGCGACGGCGCGGATCGCGTCTTCCTCGACAGCCCCAAGGCCGAGTGGCTGTGGGAGTTTGCGGAAGCGAATGACATCGTGGTGCACATCCATCCGCCGATGCAGTCGATCGGGCATGAGTCGCTGATGCAATACCGCCTCAACGAAGCGGTTGGCCGACCCTTCGACTCGACCGTTAACATCGCCCGGATGATTGCCTCTGGCGTGTTCGATCGCCATCCGAAACTGCAGGTGCTCATCGTCCACATGGGCGGCGGACTCGCGTCGATCATTGGACGCCTCGAATTCAATTGGCACCTCAACTACAACGGGATTAAGAACCCGCCGGCCGGCAAGCCTTACACGAACAAGCGGTCGCCATTCGACTATTGCAAGACCAACATCCTGCTCGACACCATGGGGTTCAACGCAATTGGAGTACGCGCCGCGATCGAGTTGTGCGGTGTGGACCGAGTGGTGTTCGGCACGGACTTCGGTCCGGTACCCTACGGGATCAAAGAGCATGTGCAGATCGTCGAAGACGTGCTTCCGAGTCCGGCTGAGCGCGAACTGGTGTTCTGGAAGACAAGCAACACAATATTTCGCTTGGGCCTATCCGAAACCGGGCAGCAACAGATCCCAACGAAGCCACCTGCCAGTAAAGCTGCGTAAAAGTTAACGGTATTGTAGGCGTGCAGAGGTGCCCGCGTGCGGCGCGGATAGGTTTTATGTGCGGCGCTTGATCTCGGTTAGGGCCTCGTCGATCACGATGTTGTCGGCGGCGGCTCTTCCGAGACCGGTATGGAGAAGTCCAATCAATCGCAGACAGATCCCGGGTTTAGTGCTGACGATCCTGCTGATGCCAATGCTGGCGACGCCGGCGGCTGCGGCCACGCCGCAGGTGAGTACCCAGGCGGCTAACTCGCAGCCCAAGCCCAACGACGCCGTTGTCCACGACTTCGTCTTTGGCGATGGCGAGAATCTGGCGTTGCTGAAGCTGCACTATCTGACCCTTGGAAAACCGCGACGCGACGCGAGTGGTGCAATCACTAATGGGGTTCTGCTGCTTCATGGCACTGCCGGATCGAGTGCCGACCTCGTGACGCCCGGTTTCTTCGATGCGCTTTACGGTGCCGGGGAGCCGCTCGACCTTAGCCGCTATTTTCTTGTGATCCCCGACGTTATCGGCGCTGGGGACTCCAGCAAACCATCGGACGGGTTGCGCGCCCATTTCCCGCATTACGGCTACAAGGATCAGGTGCGGGCTCAGCATCAAATGCTCGAGCAGATAGGCATAAAGCACGTGAAGGTGGTGCTCGGGACGTCGATGGGAGGAATGCAAACTTGGCTTTGGGGTGAGATGTTCCCGAACGACATGGATTGTCTCGTGGCGATCGCCACTACGCCTGCCGCGATCAGCGGAAGGAACATGGTATGGCGCGAGATGGTCAGCCAAGCCATCCGTGGCGACCCTGCTTGGCAGAACGGCAACTATCCCAAGAACTCGCCGCCAAGAAACTGGATCAATGTGGCCGTACCGTTATCCGCAATCATGACGGGGTCAGCTGGGCAGCTTCAAGACCAGGGGCCTACCCGTGCGACCGCGATAAGCCTCGTCGATAACATGGAGACTAAGGGCGAGGCCTATGACGCCAATGACATGCTCTATGACTTCGAGAGTTCGGTGGACTATGATCCGGCCCCAAATCTGCACCTGATCGATAAGCCAATACTCACCATCAATTTCGCCGACGACTTGACCAACCCTCCTCAGTTCCTGCACATGCCTACGGCATCAAACTACACTTCGGTGCTGATTCCAGCTGCACCTGACAGCTACGGTCACATGAATATCGCGCACCCTGCGGTTTGGGCTTCGGCCCTTCAGTCCTTTCTGCAGCGCCTCCCGTAGGATGCGCTCCTCATCAGCTTCCTGGTGACCGCTCTGGATTCACTAGATAATGGTCGCGAGCGGTCCGCTGGTTATCTCCCTACGTGAAAGAGAACCGCACGTTCACCCGACCTGCCGGCTGCCCGCCTTTCGAGGAGTAATATCCCAGGTCGAATTTGAACCGGCGAACTCTGGGTTATGAGAAGGATAACTAACTGATTCTAAAAGGACTATAGTGGCGTAGATGATCCCTAGCCTCTATTAAGAATCAGTAGGATACAGACACCGCCTACTTAGTGTTCCCTTATTTGTTCCCTCGTTCCAACGGTCCATTCTGAGGGAGTTAGTTATTAAAATGGTTTGAACCGGCGCTGACAGATTCTTCAAGGTTGCAACTGGGACCGTCGTTATCGCCGTGAAAGCCGTGGCCTAACTCGCAATACTAACGAATCGCTGAAAATCAGAATGCATCGGTAGAAATCCTAGCAATCGCAACGAACAGTTTTTCTGCTCCGCAGTTGCGCGCAAGCTCTGAAACCATCCCTGCGGAACTTTGCGGAGCACTTAAGGTAATGAGAGTAGTTATGTCAAGTTTTATTGCAATAAAACTTGACACTCCGGTTCCGTTGAAGGATACTGACACCGTGAGAACGCAATCAAAACCGCCAACGGAATCGAGCCCTATTATGGGTCTCGTCCGCAGCCGAATCGAATACGCGGGCGAACGCCTATGGCGGCTTGAAGATTTCTGCGATCTGCCGTTTTCGGCGGTCGCACAAGCACTGTCACGCCTCACGCGCGAAGGGACTCTCGAACGCCTCAGTAAAGGGGTCTACTATAGCGCCCGGCAAACGGCCTTCGGGAAGAGTTTGCCCAGTCCAACTGCCATCCAAGAACTCGCGTCCCGCCGCAAGACGGTCTATCCTGCGGGAATCGCCGCCGCCAATCTTCTCGGCTTCACCACGCAGACCGCACGGCGCAGTGAGGTCTCGACCAGCGCCCTCAGCCTGCCCCGGAAACTCATTGGCAGCGAGACCGTGGTTCACATCCGGCGGCCGGAGGCATGGACCAGGTTGTCCGAGGTCGATGCTGCTCTGCTTGACTTCCTGAGACGGGGCGGAAAGAACAGTGAACTGCTGCCGTCAGAAACCATCGATCGTGCTGTGGCGCTGCTCTCTGAAAGTGGCCGCTTTGAGCGTCTTCTCAAAGTGGCGGACTCTGAACCCCCGAGGGTGCGCGCCATTTTGGGAGCTGTCGGCGAACAGATTGGCAAACCGGCTGATATGACGCAGCGTCTACGGGCTTCTTTGAATCCGTTTTCTAAGTTCGACTTTGGGCTTCTGGCCGGTCTACCACGAGCAAAGCACTGGCAAGCCAAGGGAATCATGGATGAGAAACAGAACCTCGGCGAGACCGGAAAAACTGAATCCGAGCGGGACGAGAACACCGCTAGAGGAGTGAAATGAAGTTGTACGAACATCCCGACTTCGAGCAGGCGATACTTCGCGCGGCGGAGCATTTTCGCGGGCGCGGATTGCGCCCCGCAGTCATTGAGAAGGATTACTACGTCACAGAGGCGCTACGGATCATCTCCGTCACCGCTGGCGATAAAGTCATTTTCAAAGGTGGCACGAGCCTGTCGAAAGGTTGGAACCTGATTCAGAGATTTTCAGAAGACATCGGTGCGCCGTGACGGCGCGGGAGGATTATCGTGACTTAGATATTGCCTCCCAAACTTGCTGATCTTCCACCGGCGGCTGCAATGCCGCCCCTCTGCAGAGAGCAGTAGATGGAAGGGGGCCGCAAAGCTCTATCGGGTGTCGCCGGTGGGGTGTCATAAGCAGAGCGGCCTTAACTGTACCGG
>Ga0224530_1000293_pt1 | contig 34948 bp, 26 predicted proteins | sample CBST75metaG_FD_179873 | JGI IMG/M metagenome (GOLD analysis project Ga0224530, IMG submission 179873) | Peat soil microbial communities from Stordalen Mire, Sweden - C.B.S.T75 | ecosystem: Environmental > Terrestrial > Soil > Wetlands > Peat | place: Sweden: Norrbotten County, Stordalen Mire...
CCGCTGGATGCCTGCTCCGATGCAAGACCACGCCACCGAGCCAGATCTTCTTCCTTGGACTGTGCCATGGCTCAAGAATGCCTCACCATAGCTCTCGCTACAAGATGGGGTTCGCATAGCGCTCACGTAATCCACAAGGATATCCCAAAGCTGAAACCTGAGCCGAAAACCAATCTTCCCTCCCTCAGCAAGGCGAAGCTGGAGGCATTGATTGAGGAAGCCGTGGTCGATGCTTACGGGGACGAAGAACAGACCTGCGGCTTCTTTACTATGATTGAGGAGCATCTTACACTGCCTTTTACGGTGTGTATCCTCGGGGCTGAAGCCGTTGTGGAGAAAGTCGACATGACCCGCGATGGTCGGATTGTCGCGGTCTGTCAACGAGATGGGATGAAACAGAGAATTGAAATTCTCGATCTATCTCTGCCCAAACCTGCACCGGCAGGCGCGGAGTGGATTGCAGCCTACAGCCATTGGCGCAAAGGGTTCTAATGAGCGAATACCAGTATTACGACTTCAAAGCGATTGATCGCGCACTGATAAAAACCGAGATGGCCGCACTGCGAGCTATATCCACGCGCGCCGTTATTACTTCTACGAGTTTCACGAATCACTATGAGTGGGGAGATCTGAAGGCCGATCCGCTCAACCTTCTGGAAAAGTATTTTGACGCATTTGTCTACATTGCGAATTGGGGTACGCGAGAGTTCCATCTTCGTTTGCCGCAGGAATTGGTTGACGCGAAGCAAATCAAAGCAATGCTCCCAGGGAAGTCCGCGCAGGTGCGCAGTTCTGGAAAATTCGTGACGCTTTCCTTTAAAAGCGAAGTGGAGCCGGACGACGATTGGGATGACGGGACAGGCTGGATGGGATCGTTGATTTCTTTGCGCGGTGATCTGCTTCGCCGCGATTTCCGCTGTCTCTACCTAGGGTGGCTTTTTAGTGTGCAAAACGGGGAATTCTCCGACGAAGTGTTGGAGCCTCCCGTGCCTGCTGGCCTGCGCGAACTTTCCGCGCCATACGATTCGTTGATCGAGTTTCTCGGAATCGATGAGGACCTCGTCGAAGTTGCAGCCTCTGCTTCAGAGCCGTTAAAAGCAGGACCATCGCGCAAGGATCTTACGACCTGGATTCGAGGCCTGACCGAAAAAGAGAAAGATAGCCTGCTCGTAAACGCGCTATCGGAGCCAGATGAACGATGGAGGATTGAGCTGCTACGCCGTTTCGAGCATAAGAATGTCTCTGTCTCTGCTCACGGCGCAGTTGAGCGGCGCACAATCGCCGATCTTCTGACAGCATCCCATGCCCGCACCGAAGAACGTATGCGGAAACTGAATGCGCAGCGAGCAGCGGAAGCCGAGCGGAAGAAAGCGAAGGAAGAAGCAAACCGCGCGCTGTATCTAGACAATTTGGCAAAGCGTGAAAAGGCGGTCTGGAAACAGGTGGATTCGCACATTCAGAACCGGCAGGCAAATGATTACGACCGGGCTGTGATACTGCTAACCGACTTGCGTGATTTGGCTGTCCGTCAGGGAGGTGAAGATGAATTCCTCTTGACAATGGAAGAACTTCGCAAAACACATGCTGCCAAGGATAGCTTTCTGCGTCGCCTCACAAAAGCAAAGCTATAGGTGAAATCGGGGGAATGTGGTTGGGCTCTCAAGAACACCGCGCGAGGCCAAAACAGCCAGCATGTTTCCCTGTAAAATTCAACAGCCATCAAAACAGCCATCAAATAAAAATAGCCGCCTGCTATTGACGGCCTGCTTCACTGTAAATTGTTGATTTTGTTGGTGCCCGGAGGGGGACTTGAACCCCCACGACCTTGCGGTCTGCGGATTTTAAGTCCGCTGCGTCTGCCAGTTTCGCCATCCGGGCACGGAAGCCTTATCTCTATTCCTTATCATTCCATATCGTACCTGAACGCCCAAATCCGATTGGCCTGAATCCGGCCGCGTCCCGCCTTCGAGGCATCGATCACAACAATTTTCCTCTGCGGGCACACAGTTCCGCCCGTGCATACCCATGCTTGAGCAGTAGCGCTTTTACTGCGATTTTCGATAGCAGATCGTCTCACCGTCCAGCTTGTACTCGGCAGAGCAGGCTTCTCCTCCGCAGATCATCATCTCTCCGTCACAAAGTTGGCGGCGCGTGATCAGTCCCAGAGTCCCGCAGCGCGGGCACGACATGACCGCCACGAACGGGTCCTGCGCAGGACTCAGCTTGGCCTGGTTTTCCAACACGAAAACCGTCCCGGGGTCCATCTTTTCGGGAATCCATTCTTCCAGAAACTGCAAGTCGACTGACATCTTGACCTCCGATGAGCTCAGATGCGACGGAACCAACCTCACTCGTTCTGGTCGACCCCGCTGTACAACTACAGCAGCTTGCGAATGGCAATCCGGAGCTTGGGAACACTCCGGACGAACTCAGTCTTGCCGTAAATCGTGCCGAAGTCAACTGGAATCGAACCTGAAAGTGCTCCGTGTCTGACTGAATCTTCCTTATCGGGATGCCCCGTTCCCTGTCCTGCCCCGAGCGCCGGCATACTCATCAATCGCCTTGTAGGTTTCCCTGTTGCGTATGATCGCCTCCACGTACTCGCGGGTCTCCGTAAATGGAATAGACTCCACAAACTCGTCAATGCCGCTATACGGACCGGCAGCCCGCCAGTCCACAACCCGCTCGTCGCCCGCGTTGTAGGCCGCCAACCCATATTCCGGTATGCCGCTGAATCTATCCAGTGTCTTGCGCAAGTAGCGCGTCCCCAGCCGGATATTGGTGGCAGGATCCAGCAGTTGGAAGGTCTGAAAATGGCTCATGCCCTCCTCATGCGCCATCTGCTTGCCCACTGCGGGTAGCAACTGCATCAGCCCGTAAGCGTTCGCATGGGAGATGGCTGAAGGGTTGAACTCCGACTCTTGGCGAATCAGCGAAGCCACCAGATACGGATCGAGATCGTTCTTGGCCGACTCGCTTTTGATCGTCTCCCACCACGGCTCCGGAAAGAGGATCCGCCAGTAGGCCAGAGGAATGGAGTTGATCGGCGCAGTGGCCGCAGAGGGCAACGCCCTCTTCAGCGCCCGCATGGCGCGGAAGGTCTCTCCATACGATGCGTAAATCTGTGCCTCTGCCAACGCGCTCCACGAAGAAGAATCCGGATCAGAGGCAATCTCCTGCGCAATGTAGTCGTTCAAGCCCGCATTGGCCAACAACCGGGCAACCGCCAGGTGAGGGCTGTCGACGGGAAAGCTCTCGTCCAGATGAGGTACTGGCGCAGCCTGAAAGCGATCTAACTGCGGCTCCGTCACCGGCTGCGCATCGCCCAGAGCGGCCAGCCGCTCGCGCGCCATTTGGCCATAAAAATAGTGCTGATACGCGCGCTGCAGGGTCCGGTAATTGGCTGCAGCCTGGGCAGGCTTGTGTTCCTGCATCTCGTAAATGCGTCCCCGCCAGTAGAGCGCCGACACCGTCTCTTTGGCGCCAGGATACAGCCGGATCTGCTCGTCGAACAGCCGGGCGGCGTCGCCATAGAGTCCCTGCCGGTAACTCAGCCAACCTGCCCGCCAGTGAGCGGTGGCCGCGTTCTTGTGCCCAGGAAAGTGCGTCGCCAGATAGCTGTAGTAGTCCACTGCGGTGGCATACTCGTGGCGCAGCAGGTACATGTTGCCGCTGGAATAGAGCGCCTCCGCCAGCCACGGGCTCTGCGGGAACCTCGATTCCATCTGGACCACGATCCGCTGCTGATAATCCAGATCGTTACGGTTCCGGGCCAGTTCCATCAGCAAGTAGAGCCGCCGGGCTCCATTTTCGTCGGGGGAGTCGGTCAACGCCTCCGCCTCGGCCGTGCTCAACAGTTTTCGTTTCAGGTCGCAGGCAGCCTCGGCCACCGCATAGCCGTTCCGCGTCTCGGCATCCAGTCCAGGCGCGCGCGCCAAAGCCCGATATTCCTCGCTGGCATCTGCATAGCGCCCCGCGTTGTAGTAGGCATCGCCCAGGGTACGCAATTCAGCCGTGGTCAGGGTCGTCTCCGCCCCCAGAGCGGTCAGCTTGGCGCGCGCAATCTGTGCCTCCTGGCTCAAGGGGTGCCCCAGCAGCAGATGCTTGAAGGCCTGCACCGCCTCCTGTGTCTGCCCCAGGCTCAGCGCCACCTGCCCTTGCGCAAGCTCGTAACCCGCCCGGTTCCCTGCAACGTCTGATGCGGCGGTCAGCACGCGCTGTGCTCCCGCCGCATCGTCCATAGCCAACAGCACATTGGCCTCCAGTTCCGGCGCCTGTGCATTGAAAATGCTGTCGGGATACCGCGCCGTGAAGCCACGCAAAACGGCTTCGGCTGCAGCCTGGTTCCCTGCATCGTGGCTGGCTTCAGCAGCAAAAAAATCCGCATAGTCGGCCAGCACCTCGCTCAACCTGTTCGCCTGCCGCAGATTGGCAACTGCCTCAACGTAGCGTTTGTCCAGCAAATAGGCATGCCCCAAGGCCAGGTAAGCCGCCGCTGCCGCATCGCCGCTGTGCCGGTGCGCGAACTCCGTCACGCCCGCATACGCCGCGGGGGTGCGCAGCGCGGAAAGTTGCTGGGCCATGGGGCGCAATTCGCTCGATGCCACAAAGGCCTGCTTGATGCGCGCCGTCCGCGCCGCCCGTGCAGCCTTCGTTGCCCGGCTCACCGGTTTCTTTGTGCGGGCGCCCTTCTTGGCGTCGCGGCCTGGCTTGGTGGTCTTTTCAACGCCTGCGTCCGGCTCAGCCGCCTTCTTGGCGCTGGCGTTCGTTTTCCCCTTTTTCTTGGAACTGGCTAGCGGCTTGGGGCTAATTTCTGTCTTCGCGCTTCTTTCCGGCTTGCCTGCCGTCTCGGCGCGATTGTCCGCCTTGGCCGCCTTTTTGGCGTTGGCCTTCGGCGTGACCGGCTTCTTGGCCTTCTTGGCTTTCGATGAAGTGGAGCCCGCAGCCTGCTGCGTCGCGCCGCCGGAGGTTTGTCGCCCAGCAACCGGCGCAACAACCATCAACGCAAAAAGTAGGCCCATAAGGCAGCGCGCCAGTACAGGCGCGGGAGCGGAAACCGGAGAAATCGTAACCCTCATGGTTCCACTCTAAGCTGCTTTCCCTCCCCCGGAGAAATCGGGAACCACGTGCGTTACCGTAGAAAGCACCAATGTGAGACAGTTCAATTGCTTGGCGTTTTCCGAAACTCGGCCACCGCCATTTGGTCCACCGCCCCGTCGTCCGGTACACTCTTCTTTCGGGCTTTCTTGAAATCGATACGTGTCCCTGAGGAATTTGCAACCAACTGCCATGTCGACCATCCAACTCTTAGCAGGCGAGAACGAACCGCATCCCGACGTAGCCCTGGTAGAACGGGTACGCGGCGGCGATGTTTTGGCCTACGACGAGTTGGTTCGCAAGTATGATCGCCAGATCTTCCGGATTGCGCAGCACATCACGCAAAACCGCGAAGATGCTGAAGACGTCATGCAGGACGCGTTCCTCAAAGCGTACGAAAAGATCGACCAGTTCCAAGGGAACTCGAAGTTTTACACGTGGTTGGTAAGAATTGCCGTCAATGAAAGTCTCATGCGGCTGCGCAAACGGCGCACCGGCAAGATGGTTTCCATCGACGAGGACATCGAGACCGATGAGGGCAGCGTCCCCCGCGATCTCGCCGATTGGGCGCCCGATCCGGAGCAGAACTACAACCAGGCTGAACTGGCTGAGATTCTGCGAAAGACCATTCAAGGGCTGCCACAGGGATTTCGGATTGTGTTTGTTCTGCGGGATGTGGAAGGACTTTCCACGGAAGAAACGGCAGAAACGCTCGGTTTGAGCATTCCAGCCGTTAAATCGCGCTTGTTGCGCGCACGGCTCCAATTGCGCGAGCGTCTGAGCCGTTACTTCCGCAGGAAAAGGGGTGGTGAGAAGTGACCTGCACTGAGTTTCTGGCTTTGCTCGACGACCTGATTGATGACTCGGTGACGCCCGAGACTCGCGCCCAACTGCAAGAGCACTTGCGTGGCTGCGACCATTGCCAGGTCACGCTCAATACCACCCGCAAGACTATCGAAATCTACCGCTCCCACGAGATCTACGACCTGCCTCCCGGCCTCCGCGAGCGCCTTCATGCCGCCATCATGGCCCGCTGCAAAAAAGGCTGCTAAGCCAACCGGACTTTCCACAAATCTGACATAAACATGTCGGCCCCGGCACAAGGTGCTTGGTGCCTCGCGTTGGCCGCGTTCTTGTTTTAGCCGTTCAGGCGTGAGAGCACGATCCTCGCAAGCGCAACCAATTGCGCGCTATTTCACACTAACCGCTGCGATCTTGCTCTCTGCTTCCCTGTGTGGCGTGGCCCACACCTGGTAGCTGTTGAACAAGAACTGTCCTCCCAGCACCAGCAGCCAGATCCACAGCGCAAAGCGCAAGGGCCGACGCGGAATCCGATTGCTCAGTAGCGTTCCGCTCATAGCTCCCACAATGCCTCCGGCGATCAGTTCCAGCAGCAACTGTGAGTCGGACGCATGCCCGAACCAGTGGGCCCCGCTGCCCAGCAGCGATACCAAAAAACCGAAGGCAATATCCGTCCCCACCACCTGCGCGGGCACCAAAGCAGTAAAGCTCAGCAGCGCCGCGCTGCCCAGCGCACCCGCCCCGGCAGAAGAGAAACCCACCTCCGCGCCCACCGGAAACATCAGCCATGGCAGCAACACACTGCGTTCCTTCGCGGGGTCCTTCGGTTTCACGGGCCGGAAGAAATAGAAAATCTGCCAGCTTGCCGTGCTCACCAGAATGGCACCGAGCAGCCCATTCAACAGGTTCTGCGAGCCCGCCGTGACCAGTTGCTTCAGCAACAGCGACCCGATCAGGACTCCCGGCGCTCCTCCCAGCAGCATCCATCCCAGAGTGCGCCAGTCCACATTGCCGCGCAGTATCTGCGCCGGAACCAGGATCAGTTTCACGACCGCCGAAAACGTCAACCCGATTCCGACCGCAATCGGTGCGGGAACCCCTAGAAACAGCACCAGGATTGGCACCGTAATCGTGCCCGCGCCCACGCCCGTCAGTGCGATGGAGAGTGCAATGATGAACCCGATCAAAGAATGCATTCCCTGCCCTCAGCTTCGGTGAGTCCTACTTCTCCGCCGCTTCAATATGAATTCCACACTCCACCTTGCGCCCTGCCCATCGCCCCGATCGCGGATCGTTCGGATCCAGCGGCAGCATAGTACAGGGCTCACAGCCGATTGACGCGTAACCCCGTTCATAGAGCGGCAACAGCGGAATTCCCAGTTGCTCGCACGCGTACCACACGTCCTTGGTGGTCCACTCTGCCAGCGGAGCCAGCTTCAGCACCTGCTTGCCGCCAGGGAGCGTAAACAGCGCCGACTCCTCCAGCGCCGCTCGGCTCTTGGCCTGTTCGCGCCGCAGCCCGGTCAGCCACACGCGATACTCGGCCACGGCCTTGAAGAGCGGCTCTACCTTGCGCAATTTGCAACACTGATCCGGAGCCGATTGATACAGAAGCCCATGCTCCGCCTCCTGCTCCGCAACCGTCTTTTCCGGCAACAGGTTGATCAGGTTCAGTTGCCACTCGTGCGCCATGCGGTCCCTGTACTCGTAGGTCACTTTGAAGTGATAGCCGGTATCGAGAAACAAAATTGGAATTCTTGTATCCAGTTCCAACGCCAATTTCGTCAGCAGCATATCTTCAGCCTGAAAGCTACAGGTCAGACACACGTCCGGCTTGCCGGTAATCTCCCGTGCCAACGCCGCGCGTACCGCATCCAACTTTTCACTCGCTTGCGCTTTGATCTCCGCAGTGCTCACTGCTTGTTCCTTTCCCGTTCCGCGTTTCTCGCGGTGCAGATCTATATCTCCCAATCCGGGCTTCCTGGCAACCTGAGGATTCCGCTTCGTCCCAGCAGCCCGTCAACAGCCGCTATGGCTTCATGCGGGTCGTTTGCGTCGAGCGCAATTTCTTCGCCTTCTGTCCGCGCCCTCAGCGTTCCGCCTTCGGTCAGGTGAATGACCAGCGCCACCATTCCGGCCAAGATCATCGATCGGACAAGAGCCTCCACCATGTCGGCGTCAATTCCGAACACAGCATCGCCCGCTTCAATCCGTGCTGTGATTGTTCCGCGCTCAAACAGCGACCGCTCAATTCTGTCGATCAGTTCAACCGGCCCATTCAATTCCAGAACTCCGCCGCGATGTCCCCAGCGCGCGGCTCTTTCCTCCGCCGTCACAGGACCCGATGCGCCCGCGCCGGATGCAGACGTATCCGATGCCGCCGTCATCATGCCCGCCGCAACCGTGCCGTTCGTCTCCGGATCAATCAGGATGAACGCGCCAGTCGCGCGATTCTCTCCATAAAGGTCCAGCGCAATCGGCCGCATAAGCTGGAGATTGACCACGCCGATTCCATTCATTTCCAGCGTTTTCGCGGGTTCGCGCGTCAATGTTCCGATGTCGGTACGATGCTCCAGCGACGCAACCACCGCCGGCACCGTCTGGCTTGTGTGCTTCAGCAGATAGCGCCGATTGAGTTTCAGCGGCCGCTGGTCCATCCACACCAGCGCTCCTGTCACACTCCTGGCCACCGTCGCCTGTGCGTCCGTTGAAACAATAAGATCACCGCGGCTGATATCCAGCTCCTGGTTCAGCACCAGAGTCACCGAAAGAGGTGCTTGCGCCTCATCCAGGTCTCCATCCCAGGTCACGATGCGCTTCACCTCGGCGCTTCTCCCCGAAGGCAGAACGGTAATTCTGTCGCCCGGGCGAACCGTCCCTGAAGCGATCTGCCCTGCAAAGCCGCGAAAGTTGTGGTCCGGCCGAATCACGCGCTGCACCGGAAAGCGGAACGGCGCCGCACTCGAATCCAGCGAAGAAGGCAGGCGCTCCATCAGTTCCAGCAACGAGGGCCCTCGGTACCATGCCATGGCCTTTGAACGATGCACAATGTTATCTCCGGCCAGCGCGCTCACCGGCACAAACGTCGCCTCCACCGGGTTGCCTGTGTCCACCGCAATCTGTTCCAGCACAAGCCTGAAATCGCGCTCAATCGCACGGAATATGTTCTCGTCATAGCCGATCAGGTCCATTTTGTTCACGGCCACCAGCACGTTCCGCACGCGCAGCAGCGATGCAATGTAAGCGTGCCTGCGCGACTGCACCAACACGCCTTTGCTCGCGTCAATCAGAACCACCGTCGCATCCGCCGTCGAAGCTCCCGTGGCCATGTTGCGCGTGTACTGCTCGTGGCCCGGGGTGTCCGCAATGATGAACTTGCGCCGCGCCGTCGAGAAGTACCGATAGGCAACGTCGATCGTGATGCCCTGTTCGCGTTCGGCGCGCAGCCCGTCGGTCAGCAGCGCAAAATCGATCTGTCCCGGCGCGGAGGTTCCCTTCCCTCGGATCGAGCGCACCTGGTCTTCGTAAACCGACTGTGTGTCATAGAGCAGGCGGCCGATCAGCGTGGACTTGCCGTCGTCCACGCTGCCCGCAGTCGAAAAGCGCAGCAGGTCCTTTTCGCGTTCCTGCGCCAAAAGCGCATCAATGGAAAAACTCGGTGCCGTCGCAGCTGCCATTTAGAAGTAGCCCTCCCGCTTCTTGATTTCCATGGAGCCTTCCTGGTCGTGGTCAATGGCGCGGTTGGCGCGTTCCGATGAACGGAACGAGAGCAGTTCCGCAATGATCTCTGGAATCGTCTCCGCGTCGGAACGAATCGCTCCGGTGCACGGGCTGCATCCCAGCGAGCGCAGCCGCGACTTCACCAGTTGCGGCTGTTCTCCGGGCCGCGCCACAAACGCCTGCTCAATCGGCAGCAGAGCATCGCCGCGCACATACATCGGGCGCTCTTTGGCAAAGTACAAATCCACCACCGGAATCTTCTCCTCGTGGATGTACTGCCACACATCCATCTCCGTCCAGTTCGAGAGCGGAAACACGCGAATACTTTCGCCCGGATGCACGCGCGCGTTATACAGATTCCACAGTTCCGGCCGCTGATTCTTCGGGTCCCACTGCCCCGCGCCATCACGGAATGAGTAGATTCGTTCCTTGGCGCGCGACTTCTCTTCATCGCGCCGCGCGCCGCCGAAGGCCGCGTCGAAATTGTAGTGGCGCAGCGCATCCAGCAGCGCCTGTGTCTTCAACAGTCCGCAGCAGCGTTTGGTGTCCAGCACAATCGGATTGGTACCCGCGGCAATGGCCGCTTCGTTGCGCCACACCAGCAGATTCGCACCCACCGAGCGGGCCATCTCATCGCGGAACGTCAGCATTTCCGCGAACTTGAATCCGGTATCCACATGCAGCAACGGAAACGGAATCGGACCAGGGTAGAAAGCCTTCTGCGCCAGCCGTAGCATCACAGAGGAATCCTTGCCGATCGAGTACAGCATGACCGGCCTCTCAAACTCCGAGGCGCCTTCGCGCAAGATGTGGATGCTCTCTGCCTCAAGCAGGCGCAGATGGCTCAGACGCGGCAGATTGCGAGCACTGTTTTCAGCATTGACTTCGATCTCTGTGACCGACATGCAGGACCTCACTCAGTGTCTTGGGGAACGCTGAAGGCCGATGCGAAAACGGTGACACACCGGCTGATTCAGCTTGGGTGCGTCTTCTGATGAATTGCGGAGGGGGAATCAGAGACTAGTTCATACACCCGTCGGAGAAGTTCGACAGGCAACAACAAAACCGGCGTTGGGAAGCACGGACCATGTGTTGGCTCATACTACCAAAATGCCGGGGCCGGCACAATGCAGAATACCCCCGACATGTTCCCCCACTCTGTAACTTCTTTAGAACAGAAACTTCAGCGCAAACTGCAATTGCCTTGATGTGGTCGCGGTGGCGGTCAGCACGCCTGCAGTCGGCGAAAGCACCGCAGCCGTGGTAGGCTTGGCCGGCGTCGGCCCGGTGCTGTAGACCACTGCATTCGGCGTGGTGAAGTTGGTTTTGTTCAACACATTGAAGTACTCTGCTCGAAACTGCGCGCGCACCCCCTCGCGCAACCTCACGTTCTTCGCCAGGGACAAGTCCACATCCTTCAACCCCGGGCCCGTGAACGCATCCCGGGCTGCGTTTCCAAAGGTTCCCGGAGTTGGCGCAGCAAATGCGTTGGGATTGAACCACTGATTCACGGTCTTTGGATAGAGCTTCCCATTGAAGTTCGGATTCAGTGCCGGACGCGCCGGGTTGCGGGTGTCTCCATTCCCTGTGGGGTTGTAGCCCAACTGCGGTGAAAACGGGAAGCCCGTCTGCAGCGTCGCAATTCCGCTCAGGCTCCACCCTCCGACAAACTCCTCCGTCAGCGGAGAAATGTTGCGAAACGCGGCGTGGCCGCGGCCCACAGGCAGTTCCCATGTTCCATTGATGCCCGCCGCATGGCTAATGTTCGTAGCCGCCACTCCGTAATCCAGCTTTGGATTACCGGGAAAAGACACAAACGCGGGTGTATTCGCGGAAACGCTGGTGTTCCAAGCCGAACCGTCATCCAGGTTCCTCGACCATGTGTACACCCCGCGCAGTTGGAATCCATGCGACAGTTGGTGGCGCACATCCACCTCAAGTCCGTTGTAATTGCTCACTCCTTGCGAGACCCAGGAGGTTGAGTTGGCAAGCGTCGGATTAGCAAGGACCGTTGTCGGATAGTAGACCGTTCCCGCAGCCAGTGCCGCGGGGCACGCTGCCGCCGGGCACACCACCGAGGCTGGCGTGTTCTGGTCCTCCGAAAGAATCTGGTGATAGCCATGCGAGCCAATGTAGCCCACAGTCAACGTCGTGCGCGGCGCAATCTCCTGTTCGATCTTCAACGTCCATGCCAGTACGGTGGGCGTTTGAATATCGCGCTGCACATTGCTCGGTGAAACCAGCCCTCCGGACACCGTCGCCGTCGAAAGTGCCGCCAACTTGCTCACCGTCGTATTGCTGTACGAGAGCGTGGTATTGTAGGGCGCGGTCTGATCCAGTCTGTAATCGAGCGTATCCAGTAGCGCACGATGCAGTCCGAAGCTGCCCTTGAGCGCTGTCTTTCCATTGCCGAATACATCGTAAGCAATCCCGATGCGCGGCTCGGGAAGAAACTTCGCGCGATTGTCCGACAGCGCCGAACTGCCCACCGTCGGAGTGCTGTTGAAGATGCCGCTCGTGAAACCGTAGTTGGATGCGCGCCCCTGCGCTTCATTCCATCCATTGGAACTTTCCACGCGGAGCCCCACACGCACTTCCAGCCGCGCCGTTGCCTTCCACGCATCTTCAATAAACCCTGCGCCGAACAGCGAGCGCCACGCCAGTTCCGTCGCTGTGGGCACAATCGTGTACTTCGAAACCGTGCCCTGCTCGAAGGCCGCCAGCGTCGCAAACGAAGCCTGCCCATACTGGTTCTGCGCCAGCAGATCATTGGACTGCAGCCGCTGCAGCCAGACTCCCGCCTCAACCTGGTGCCGCCCCCGCGTCCAGTAAACATGGTCATCCGCGGTAAACAGATTGCGCACGGTCGAGTTGTTGCTGCCGGTGTTGGCGCCCGCCAGCGTAATCTGCGACGCCCCGTTCGATGCTGTGCTGCCGGAGATCACGATCGCCCCCACTGGCCCATTCCCTGCCCATCCCGGCACTGAACCTGCCACCAGGCTATTGAAGTAGAAGGCTCCTCGCGAGTAGCCAACGCGCAACGTGTTCAGCAGGTTTGGCGAAACCACATGCTGCTCCTGTGCGCTCAGCACCTGTTCGCGAAGCCGTTCGTAAATTGACGAATAAGGATTTGCAGACGGAGTCGTCGCGTCGCTATCGTCCACCGTATACGCGGCAAAGAACAGATCCTTCTGCGACAGATTGCTATCGACGCGTGTGGTTCCAAAGTCCTCGCGCACCTGCTGCGGCGGATTGGAGAACGCTTCCGCAATGCCGCTTCCCAGATCCTTGGTCCCTATCGGCCACAGCGCCAGCAGTGGCTGCACAGTGGCCACCGTCGCTGCCCGCGCAGTTGCGTCCGGAACAAAGGTTACATCGCTCAAACCAAGATGCTGCCGGTAGCCCTCGTAGTTCGCGAATCCAAATAACTTGTCGCGCCGCAGCGGCCCACCCACCGCAGCGCCAAAATCATTGCGCTGGAACGCCGGAATCTGTGCTTGATCAAAGTAATTGCGCGCGTCCAGTGCGCTGTTGCGGAAGAACTCATACACCGAGCCGTGCAGTTGGTTTCCGCCCGACGCGGTAATGATCGACACCTGCGCGCCAACCCTCTTGCCGTAGTTGGCGCCGTAGGTGTCGCTCACCACGTTGAACTCGCGCACCGCTTCTACTCCCAGCAACTGGCCGCTGGTTCCGCCCGGGGTTACGTTGATCAGCGACGCGCCCGTGTATTCGATTCCGTTCAGCAGAAACAGGTTGTCCTGCGGTCTCCGTCCGGAAACCGAGAACATATTGCCTACAGATGAGTTCGAAGTTCCAGTGCCGCCGGAGCGCTGCGTGCTGTAACTCACCGTTGCCGGATTCAGTTGCAGCAATTGGTCAAAGCTGCGGCCGTTCAACGGGAGTTCCTTCACCTGCTGCTCATTGACCAGCCCTTGGGTTTGCAAGGTTGAGGTGTCCACGCTCGCCGGTGTATCCACGACCGTCACCACCTGCTCCACGCCGCCCACACTCAGCGCCAGACGCAAATGGATGCTCTGTCCAACCGTAAGCGCAATATTGGTCCGCTGCTGCGGGGCGAATCCGTCGTGCGTGACCGTAACTGTGTAGATCCCGACCGGGATCGAGGGCGCGGAAAATGCGCCGCCTCCGCTCGTCACAAGGCTTCGTTCGCCGCCCGTCTCTACGTTGTGGATGACCACTTTTGCCCGATCGACAGCGGCGGCGCTCGGGTCCACCACCTCGCCGGAAATCGTGCCGCCGACCAACTGTGCAGCCGCAAACGGCGCGGCCACGACCGATGTGATCACGAAAAGCAAAAGGCAAGCACCGGCAGAAAGATGCAGTTTATGCATAACAAGGCTCCTGGGGAATAGGGGTCTCTGAATATTGCTCGAACAAGAATGGAGGAAGGGCTTAGCGGCAACAACAAGCCGCCGCGCGGGCAGCGAAAAGGCACGTACTGGCGTTGCAAACAGGGCCAAATGCGGAGACAGTCAACCTGGAAGCTCCTGAAATCGCTGTGCTTGGGAAAGGTTCTTCTACCCAGCGCTTGGCTGGGTACAGATCATCGCGAACTCTAGCGCAGACAACAACAGGCTCGGTGCGCCGTGAAAGCGCAACAACAAGCCGTTGATGGGCGAGATGCAATCATCACAGATCGACGGTACCATACCGTCAAATGCAGGGCAAGCACAATCAACCCGCCTGCTTGCGCCACGTCAAATTTGCTATCGGTTCCCCCTCATCCCAATAGCGGCAACCCAGGACTCAACCGAATGGACGAGTCCTCCCCCCACCCAAAGTACGAAGACTTCTGCGCGGTCCGGGCATAGACTGCTCGGGAGTTGATCGCGCAACCCACCGTGATTATATTGTTCTGCAAACTCACGGAAGCGCACAGAATGAAGCCCGTCCAGCGCACAGTGTATGCGCTGACCGAGGATCACGAATCTCGTCTGTGGACCTTCAACAGGATGTATTCGTTTTAGGAGAGCCATGATCCGAAGAATCGCAGCAGCTTTTTTTTGCCTCGTTCTCGTCCTTGTCACAGCTCAGGCACAAAGCAATTACGCCGTCGTGCGCGGATCGATTCTCGATCCGCAGCATCGCCCCATTGCCGGCGCGCGCATCCACGTCACGGCGGTCGGAACCGGCGCGGAGCGCGAAGTGGTGTCCAATGCCACCGGACTCTACCAGATCGCGGGCTTGCAACCGGGTGCTTACACGCTTTCTGTCGATAGCGTTGGATTCAAGCAGGCTACCCAAAATGTCGACCTCGAAGTCGGTCAGCAGGCCACTCTCGATCTGCAATTGCGTCTTGGTTCCGACACACAATCAGTTACAGTTCAGGCCGCAGGCGAGTTGCTCAAGACCGAGGATGCGAGTGTGGGAGAGGTGGTCGATCAACGCTCTGTGGATTCGCTCCCCCTCAACGGCCGCATGTTGATTGACCTCGTGCTGACGGTCCCCGGAGCACATCTCAGCCACGGCGCCTCCTCCGGCGATATGAGTTCCCTCTATTGGCGGCCGGGCCAGCGTTCGGCAGTCAGCATCGGCGGAAGCCGCCCCAACGCCAACTACTTTCTGCTCGACGGAGCTACTAACACCGATCCGACCTTCAGCACGCAGAACCTCAGCCCCTCACCCGATGCGGTGCAGGAGTTCCAGGTGCAGACCGGCAGTTATTCCGCCGAAATGGGCGGCGCTGGCGGCGGACAAATCAACATCGTCACCCGCTCTGGCTCCAGCCGCTTCCACGGCACAGCCTATGAGTTTCTGCGCAACGGCGCTATGGACGCCCACTCCTTCAACCAGATGGGCGGATCGAATTTTCTGGTGCAGAACAACTTCGGCGCGTCGCTCGGCGGCCCCGTCAAGCACACGGGCAAGACGTTCTTCTTCCTGAACTACGAAGCACTGCGTCACGTTCAAATCGATGCCATGGTCGATACGGTTCCGACCGCTGAGGAGGCTGCGGGCGATTTCAGCCAGAGCGGCGTCAACATCTACGACCCATCCACCACGACGCCCAACCCTGGTTATAACCCCAATCTGCCGGCAAGCCCGACGAACCCCAAATCCATCCGTCAGCAGTTCTCCTACAACGGCGTGCTGAATGTGATTCCGCCGTCGCGGCTAACGCCTGCTGCATCCACCATGCTCTCCAAGTTCACGCCGCAACCCAACACCATGAACATGGGCGGTTCGACCATGATGGGCCAGCCCACCGTGATCGGCGCGGGCAACGACGCCAATAACTTTCTGGACACGCGCAAGGAGCACATGACCGACGACCAGGGTACGGTGCGGGTCGATCACAGCTTTGCCAACGGCGACACCGTCTTCTTCCGCTACTCTGCCGGCAGCCAATACGGCTTCATGCCGGAGGGTCTACCCGGCTTCGGCTTGTATCACGAAAATTTCTCGCAGCAAGGGATTCTAGCCTGGAACCGCGTCATCTCCACGCACATGGTCAATATGGCTTCAGTGGCTATCTCCCGCCTGGCCATGTCCCACACCACCGAGAGCGCCAGCAAAAACGACATCGTCGACGAGCTTGGAATTACCGGAACCGGTTTCGGCGGACCCAAGGCCTGGGGCGCACCCTACTTCAATGTGCAGGGTTTTTCTCCCCTCGGCGACAACTACCTTGCCACGCCCATGAAAGCCTGGGACACCGTGATCGAGGGGCGCGACTCGCTCAGTTGGCAACTCGGCCGCCACAGCACCAAATTTGGCGGCGCCTACCAGAAGTTCATCTGGCCCATGTGGGGTTTCTTCCAGAATCGCGGCTACTACCAGTACACCAACGGCTACACCACCAAGTACGCGCTCAACGACGGCAGCACCGGCTCGGCGCTGGCCAGCTTCCTGCTTGGCCTACCTGCAGCGCGGCAGGGACAGGCCGGAGTGCCGCAGATGAACCTCCACCAGTGGTATGCCAACGGTTTCGCGCAGGATGCCTGGCGTCTCACCTCAACCACCACGCTCACCTACGGCCTCCGCTATGAGTTCATGAGCCCGCTCATCGATGTCGACTACACCAACAGCAACCTCGATCTCTCCAGCGGTACGCCCCAGGTTTTCATCGGCGGACAAAACGGCTATCCACGCGGCCTCATGTACACCAACCGCACCAACTTCGCGCCCCGCCTCGGCCTGGCGCAGAGCCTGCCCCATCTTGGGGTAGTCGCCCACGTCGCCTACGGAATCTTCTACACCCCCGTCGACATGAACACCTGGTGCAATCAGCGCCACAACGTTCCTTACGTCTTCCCCGAGACCGCGCAAAGCGATCCCTACATTCCTTCCATCACCACGCTCAACTTCCCCGCCCCAGTGCTCGGCACAACCGCGGTCAGTTTCACTGCCCTTCAGTTACATGCCCCCGCGCAATACGTCCAGCAGTGGAGTGCGTCTCTCGAAAAGCAATTGGGAAAGGAAACCACGGTTGAAGTCGGCTATCTGGGCGCCGGCGGCTTCCATCTGCAGCGCTCCCACCTCATCAACAACGCGCAGCCCGGCGCTGGCCTCATTCAGCCGCGTCGTCCGTTTCCGAAAATCAGTTTTGTGCCCAACAGCGTCTTTCCCTCCACCGTCAACGTAGCCAGCACCACGTTCCCTGTCAGCACCATCAACCTGCTTGAGAACACATCGCAGAGCTGGTACGACGCGGGCTATGTCAATGTTCGCCGCCGCGCTTCGAACCATCTCAGCTTCCTGGCCAACTACACCTTCGCCAAGTCGCTTGAAAACGCCCCTGATTTTCGTGCGCCCATGTTTGAAGCGGCCACTCCGCAGAACAACGACGACCTTAACGCAGAGAAAGGCCCCGGCTGCGATATCCGCCATCGCGTGGCTGTCAGCGCGGTCTACAACTCGCCTTCCCTCGGCCCCAATCGCCTCACTCGCATCCTGACCCGCGACTGGCGCGGCTCCATCGAATACCAAGTACAATCCGGCTTTCCACTCACCATCTCTGTCTTTGGCGATACCGCCAATGCCGGAACCGTGGTGGGCGAGAATCCCATCCGCGCCAACTCGACTGGGGCAAAAGTCTTCGGTCCCGGCACCCGCAACTCCACCACATGGTTCAACCCAGCCGCCTTCACCGCGCCGCCAGCCTACACCTATGGCAATGTGAGCCGTAACTCGGTCTATGGCCCCGGCCTGCAAACCATGGATCTCGGCATCGTGCGTGAGTTCAGCGTGGCGGAAAAAGCCCGGTTCGAAGCCCGCGCCGAGTTCTTTAACGGACTCAACCACACCAACCTGGGCACTCCCAACCGTTTCGTCAACACCTCCAGCTTCGGCAGCATCACCGAGGTCGCCACACCGGGCCGCGAAATCCAAGTCAGCGCGCGTCTCAGCTTCTAAGCAAAAAGGGGACGAGCCTCAGCTCGTCCCCTTTATCCTTCTCCAGCAGCCTCGGCAACCCCGCCGTACTATCTCTTTTCGAACTCAACCACCCTGGGTCCAATTTCCGCAGCGCACTGCCCTGGAGCCAAGTGCCCGCAGCCGGGAATGATTGCCAACTCCGATTGCGGAACCAGGCTGTGCATCTTCTCCGCCTGTACCGTCGGAAAGATGCGATCCTCCGCACCCCACACTATCAGCACCGGCATCTTCAACCCCGGCAGCAGAGCATCGGTGGCGTCGCGTCCCGTCATCATCGTACTCACCGCCCGATGAATCACCCAGGCATTTTCCCTGGAGACGCGCAGGACGTCCCGCGCAACGAACCCCGGAACCTCTGCCGGGTGAGGCGACAGCAGCACTTCCAGTTGGTCCAGTTCCTCCGGCGTCGTGGGCGTGAATAGCCGCACATCCCACTTCGGCATCTCCCAGATGCCCACGCTATCAAACAGCATCAGCCGCCTCACCCGGTCCGGATGCCGCGCGGCCACGTGCTGCACAATCCCGCCGCCCATCGACCATCCGCCCAGGTCCACCTGCTTTAGTTCCAGCGCGTCAAAAAAACCCACCACCGCCTCAGCCTCATCGGGTACCGAGTAGGAGAAGTCCGCGGGCTTTTCGCTTTGTCCGTAGCCCGGCAGATCGGGCAAATAGACCCGGAATCCTGCCTTCGTCAAATAGGGCGCCAACCCGCGCCAGTCCTCTGCGCGCCCGCCCAGCCCATGCACCAGCACCACCGCCGGCCCGTTCGCCGGACCTTCCGCATAGTAGTGCACGCGGTGCCCCGCAACGGTAACTTCGCGGCTCTCGACGCCCGCCAAGCGCAGATTTAAATACATGAGTCCATTAAAAAAACTCACTGGGCGCACCCAGAACCCCATGCCGGCAACCAGAGCCAGCGCGACCACCACGCCCCCAATCCACTGCAGCTTTTTGACCAGTCTCACCGTTCTTCCTCTTTCTCTTTCAATATCTGAGCCATCTGCCAGCCCTTCTCGATCACCTGCACCGTCAGCGGGTCCAGCTTCAGCGCCCCATCCGTGCCGAGCCACTCCGCCCGTTCCACCCAGCGCGCCGCATCCGCATCCGAAGCCGCATGCAACGCTCCGCCCACCACCCGGCACAGATAATCCGCGATCACGTAATGGTACCGGACCCGCTCGCCCTCTCGATGAATGCGGTCCAGCAATTCGATTAATTCCACCGGCTGCACCGCCAGCCCGGTCTCTTCCCTCATCTCCCGCGTCACTCCATCGGTTAGCGATTCGCCCAGCTCCAGCAACCCGCCCGGCAGCGACCAATGCCCCTTCATCGGCTCATGCCCACGCCGGATCAGCAGCACCTGCCCCTCCTTCACCGCCACCGCGCCCACGCCCACCAGCGGCGTCTCCGGAAACTCCCTCCGCATCGTCCCCTCACCTTCAAATCCACTCTACGATAGTGGTTGGGCCACTTATCTCTTCAATCGCCCCTTTGGCCAGGCCTCTCGCTCGTCGTTTGACTGAGATCCATTCCTACCTACGTTGGCCCCACCGCAGGTGGTCGCCTCAGAGGCCCGTACCGTGCTTCTTTCCTGGCGCGGACCGGCCGAAGGCAGTTGGCCCCACCGCAGGTGGCATCCTTTGCACGGCGGTATCATTAGCACGCGGGAGAATAACATGCCGGAATTCACGCTGCTTATCAACAATATGCACTGCGGCGCTTGCGTTCGCCGCGTTACCGAGGCTCTGTCCTCCGCCGAAGGAATCGAGGTCAAGGAAGTGCTCATGGGCACAGCCCGCCTCAGTTCCCCACAGGATCCTCCCCCTGTCGCCCTTGCCCTCCACGCTTTGGCCAAGGCTGGCTACCCCGCACACTTGCAGGAGTAGATATCCTCCTCCCCTACAGAATCGCTGACTCTCCCGGTTCTGGGCATGACCTGTGCCTCCTGCCAGCATCATGTGGAAGAAGCTCTGCGGTCCACCGCTGGAGTCGAGTCCGCCCGTATCATGCGCCAGAACCTGCTCTGGGCCATTGCTTACAATCTGCTCGGTATCCCTCTCGCCGCAGGTCTGTTTTACCCCGCTGTTCACATCTTGTTCAGCCCTTGGCTGGCCGGCGCGGCCATGGCTCTCAGCTCGGTTTGTGTCCTCGGCAACAGTCTTCGACTGCGTCGTTGGCGTCCCGCCCTCGCACAAGCCGTCTCGGCACGATAGACTAGCGAGTAGAGCCTCTTTGTGCGCATCCTGACCCGCTACATTCTCGGTGAAATACTCTCCCATACGCTCATCGGGTGCGCGCTTTTCACGTTTGTTCTCTTCATGCGCGAACTCCCTCACATCCTTGAGATGGTGGTTCGCAACAGCTCCACATTCTCCAACGTTCTTGAGATCTTCCTTTTCACCCTCCCCAACACCTTCCGGGTCACCATTCCCATGGCCGTGCTGGTGGGGGTTCTACTCGGCCTCAGCCGCCTGGCCTCCGACAGCGAGATCATCGCCATGCGCGCCGGCGGCATGGGCATCGGCTACTTTGTCCGCGTCGCCTCCATCGTCGCCATCGGTGGCACGCTCGTCGGCTTGGCCAATTCCCTCTATCTCGCCCCGCGCGCCAATCAGGCCATCCTGGAGATGGAGCGCTCCCTGGCCACCTCTCAGGCCTCCTACGAGATCCAACCCCGCGTCTTCGATGAGGACTTTCACAACTTCGTCCTCTACGTGCAGGACGTGCGCAGCGGGACCGGCGCCTCCAACTGGCGGCAGGTCTTCATGGCCGACGTCAGCGATCCCGTTACGCCCCGGATCACCACCGCCGCCTCGGCCACCGTGGTTGACGACGACACCCAAGAACTGCTCATGCGCCTCCGCGATGGCGCCGAGCATGAAACTGTGGCCGGCCAGCCGCTCCAGTACAACATCTCCGCCTTCACCTCCACCACGCGTCCCTTTTCCCTCAGCCAGCAGGGCGACGTGCACATCGGGCGCATGGATACGGCCATCTATGCCCTGCCCATGGGCCCTTTGCTTGAACGCACCCACGGCCCCGACGGCAAGCGCTTCCAAATCGAGTTGCAGAGCCGCTTTGCCTATCCTGCTGCCTGTCTGGTCCTGATGCTGGTAGGCGTTCCCCTCGGCGTGGCCTCGCGCCGCGGCGGCAAAAGCTCCGGCTTCGTCTTTACCATCCTGCTCGTCCTGCTCTATTACGTTCTCTCCTACACCGGCATCGCTCTCGGCAAGCAGAACAAGTTCTCCGCCTTCACCGCAGTCTGGTCAGCCAATCTCATCTTCGCCGCCGTCGGTCTCTTTCTGCTCTGGCAAATGGCCAGCGGTGGCCGCGTCCTCGGCGCTCTCACCAGTTGGGCTGTGCGCTTCCCCCGGCCCAAGCCCGCCGCCAAGCTCAACGGCGCTTCCCTCAGCGGTTTCCTGAGCCGCTTTCCGTCTCGCCCTCAGCGCGCCAAGTCCCGTCACGCTTTCCCGCGCATCCTCGACGAGTACGTCATCCGTGAGTTCCTCAACACTTTCTTTCTGGTGCTCAGTGGCTTCGTCATGCTCATGCTGGTCTTCACCTTCTTTGAGCTGGTGGGCGACATCCTGCGCAACCACATCGCCCTGTCCACGGTCGGCGCCTATCTGGTCAACCTCACCCCCAGCATGCTCTACCAGATCTCGCCCCTCGCCGTGCTCATCGCCACGCTAGTCACCTTCGGCGTTCTCAATCGCAACTCCGAACTCATCGCCATGAAGGCCACCGGCATCAGCCTCTACCGGCTTGTCGTCCCGATCGTCTCCATCGCCGCCATCCTGGCCGTCAGCCTCTTCCTCTTCGACGAGTTCTACCTGCCGCAGGCCAACCGCCGTCAGGAGGCCCTGCGCAGCATCATCAAGGGCCGCCCCCCGCAAACTTTCCTCCACCCCGAGCAGAAGTGGATCTTCGGCCAGCCCCACGCCGGTGAGCCCGGCCGCATCTTCTACTACCAGTTCTTCGATCCCGATCGCAACGAGTTCGCCAACCTCTCCCTGTTCGAGTTCGATCCGTCCACCTTCGCTCTCTCGCGACGCGTCTTTGCCTCCCGCGTTTTCTGGGACTCCGACGCGGCTACCTGGCGTTTCCAGAACGGCTGGCAGCGCGAGATCGAAGGCCCAAACGTGACCCAGTATCGGGAATTCACACAGACCACCTTCTCCGAAATTCACGAGGAGCCCAGCTACTTCAAAAAGGAAAGCCTGCAATCGCAGGAGATGAACTTCGGACAGCTCGATCACTACATCCGCGACCTGCGCCAAAGCGGCTTTGACACCATGCGCCTCCGTGTCGCCCTCTGGCACAAGCTCGCCTACCCGCTCATCGCCGTCGTCATGGCCATCCTGGCCATTCCCTTTGCCCTCTCCATGGGCCGCCGTGGCTCGCTCACCGGAATCGCCGTCGCCATCGCCGTCGCCCTTGCCTACTGGGTCGTAGACGGCCTCTTCGGCGCCATGGGCACCGTCAACTATCTGCCCCCCCCGCTCGCCGCCTGGTCCTCCGATATTCTCTTCGGCCTGGCAGGCGGCTACCTCCTCCTCCGGACCCCCACCTAGTCTGCCCGCCCAACATTGCTCCGCTCTCCCCGCACAACAGCGGCTTTAGCCTGCGGGCTTGGAGAGCACGCGGCTTTAGACTTGCCATGAAAGCTGCGGGGAAACTTATGTTTTTGACAGGACACGATACGCTTTGGCCCTGACGTGTGCTTTTCGGAAAATCTCCGCGTAATCCGCCTTTTCGCAGCCGTTTTACGCTTTCTTCGCTCCAGCCGCTTCCGTGCTGAGCGTCTCCGGTGTCACCGCTTTGTGATGCACATAGTTGTAAGGCGGCACGGAGTTCCCGCGCAGCAGCGAAATCCCCAGTTGCACCAACCGGCGTCCATAGCTCTCCACCTCGTGGGAAATCGACCCAATTATGGCGCTCTTCCCGCTCCGCATCTCGTCCAGAACCTCCGGAATGCAGTCCTGGCCCGCAATCGCGCAGTCCTGCTCCCGCTTTGCAGGGCGAATAGCGTCTAGAACACCGAGGGCGCTGGAATCGGTCGAAGCGGCAATCAGGATACGCTGTCCCTGCGGTTTGTCCTTCAAAAATTCGGCAAACGCCCGGCAGCTGTGGTCGCGCCTGCCGCGCCCCTCAATCCGCACAAAACGATCCTCGGGAACCTCTGCCAGCCGTTCGTGCAGAGCATCGAATGCGCCTGATATGCGGCTCTGGACAAAACTGCCGGCCTCGGCAAATTCCATGCCCACCACCCAGTCGGTCGTTCCCTTCCATTTGCGCAGCGCGTGCTGCGCCAGCAAAATCCCGGCTTCGTAACCGCATTCGAAGTTGTCCACGCCAAAGTAGGTGGCATTGGGGTGAGGCACGTCAATGGCCACCAGGGGAATATCGGCCTTCTTGAAGATGTGCGCGATCTGCGGCGCCGCCGCTTCCTCAACCTGGAACTCCAGCATCAGGTCTACGTGCTTGGCCACGCATTCTTCGGCGTTGCGGATGGCAATGTCGGGATCGTACTGGTTATCCAGAATGAGCAGTTCCACACCGGATGCGGCCGCCGCGGCGGTAATGCTTTGGGTCACGGCAATCGAAAACGGCATCTCCGCGCTTTGGGCGGCAAACCCAAATCGCAAACGCCGGGGGCGCGAAACCAGCCGGTACAGTCCGTTCTCCACCTGGGCCACGTAGCCGCGATGCACCAGTGTTTTCAGGATCCTGTACACGCTAGTCTTCGAGATTTTCGTCGTTTGGTGAACACTCTCGAGGCTGACTGGAGCATGGATGTTCTCCAGCAGCTCGAGAACATCCAGGGCCTTGGAGAGTATGGGAATCAGATACAAGCGTTTGATCTTGACCTTGGCCAACGGATCTTCTCCTTTGCCTCAGAATTCACCCACGAAACTACTTGCCCCTCAGAATAAGCTCTCGACACGCCTGCGGACAGCGCCAACCCATATTTTTGTCCGCTGAGGCCTCTCGTCTTTGCGGTTTCGTTGGAATCGACCTCCAGCCCCAAGCCTGTTCCTGGGAGCGAGGAAGTACTCGGCCGCCTTCCGCCCACAGAACCAGTCGCAATTCAGTCTGAAGAACAGTCCTGCACTCTTTCGCAGTTTCGCCTGTAAAACAGTTTCCAGTTGCATCTCCGGGGATGTATAACCGAAATGAACCCATATTCCGGTCACGGCTGAATTGAAATTTCCGGGATCGCTGCGAGCAAGATCTGGCCGTCTAACCCCTCCAAAGCAACTACGTTTTCGCAGCACCATCACGCCCTTGCCGAAAAAGATGGCTTCAATCCAATGCAACAGAACCATGCCCATCTCCGGGAGCAACCCCATGGCGATTGATCCATGCAGATTCAGTCCATCCCTGCGCCACTTTGCCCAACGTGCAGCCTTCGGGTGCGCGGCAATCTTTCTGTCCGCTATCCTCCAGGCGCAAGCCCCCGCGTCTGATCTCTACCGGCAATTTCAAAACCCTCCGGACGAGGCGCGCCCCATGATGCGCTGGTGGTGGTTTGGCCCCGCGGTCACTAAGCCCGAGTTGCAAAAAGAGCTGGAGACCATGCGCAACGCGGGCATCGGTGGCGTTGAAATTCAGCCGGTCTATCCGTTGATGCTCGACGACAAAAGCAAGGGCATCAAAAACCTTCCCTATCTCTCGCCGGAGTTCCTGGACGCAGTCAATTTCGCCAACCGCACCGCACAATCCATGGGCATGCGCGTTGACATCACCCTTGGCAGCGGTTGGCCCTACGGCGGCCCCAAAACGCCTCTGGCACTCTCGGCCGGAAGGCTCAAGGTCCTTTCCCCGCCCGTCACCGGGGCTGCGTTCACGCCTCCCCCGCTGGCTCAGGGAGACAGCATCATCGCCGCCTTCGCAATCGCCGGAACCGAGAAGTCGTTCGATCCCTCCACGGCGCGGCGCATCGATCTCGCCACCGGCGCCATTCCCGCCGGCTCCGGCACGCGCACCGTGCTGGTCTTTGTCGCCAGCCACACGCGTCAAACAGTCAAGCGCGCGGCTGCCGGAGCGGAAGGCTTTGTCCTCGACCACTTCTCCCGCGCCGCCATCGACCAGCATCTGGCCAACGTGGCTGCGCCGCTTCTCCATGCGTTCGATCCGCAGCCTCCGTATGCCGTGTTCTCTGATTCGCTTGAGGTCTTCGCTTCCGACTGGACCGCCAACCTGCCCGCCGAGTTCCTGAAGCGGCGCGGCTACGATCTGCTCCCGCATCTTCCCGAGATCCTCGCCGGAGGCACACCGCAGGCCGACTCTGTGCGCCACGACTGGGGTGTAACTCTCTCCGACCTGGTTCGTGAAAACTATCTGGCGCCGCTCACACAGTTCGCCGAGGCGCATCACACCCAGTTCCGTTCGCAAACCTACGGAGAACCTGCCGTCACCCTGTCCGATGAGGCGATCCCCAACCTGCCTGAAGGCGAAGGTCCGCAAGATCGCGCTTTCTCCTATACCCGCTGGGCCACTTCCGCCAGTCATCTCTACAGCCGCAACATCACCTCCGCCGAGACCTGGACCTGGCTTCATTCGCCCGCCTTCCGCGCCACCCCGCTGGACATGAAGGTGGAAGCCGACCGCATGTTCCTGCTCGGCGTCAATCAGATCGTCGGCCACGGCTATCCCTACTCGCCGTCCACCGCCACAGAGCCCGGCTGGTCGCTCTATGCGGCAGCGGCCTTCAATGCGCACAATCCATGGTTTCCGGTCATGCCCGACATCACGGCCTACCTGCATCGCCTCAGCTGGCTGCTCCGCCAAGGCAGCCCGGCCAATGACATTGCCATCCTTTTGCCGGAGGACGATGCACAGGCCGCCTTCCATCCCGGCCACGTCTCCGTCACCGACGAAATGGCGAAGCGCATCACTCCCGAGTTGATGTCCTCCATCCTCGATGCCGGCTACAACATCGACTACATCGACGCCGCCACCATCGACAAGCTCCATGCCATTCCCTATCCGGTGCTGATCTTGCCAGAAGTCACGCGCCTTCCGCTCTCCGCATACAAGCAGATCGCCGCCTATGCATCCTCCGGCGGAAAAGTCATTGCCATCGGATCGCTTCCTTCGCTCGCCCCCGGCCTGAAGGATCAAGACACGTCGCCTCAAATCGCCGCACTTTCCCGTGAGATCTTTAAGAGCCCCGGCCATACCGGCATTCTGCTGGATTCCTCTGCCATGCTGCCTGAAGCGCTGCACTGTGCGCTGCCCCCCGATGTCGCAGCAACGGGCCAGGCCGCCGGCATCGGCTTCATCCATCGCAAGCTCCCCGGCAGCGACGTGTATTTTGTCGCCAACACTTCCAACCAGCCAATTGCAGGCGCACTCCGTTTCCGCTCCGCGCATCCAACCGTTCAATCCTGGAATCCCGACACCGGCAACGTCCTCGGCAGCGAGGTGAACGGAGGCGGCTCCGCCATTCCACTCCAACTCGCGCCCTATGAATCGCGGGTCTATGTGCTCACCGACGACCCTGCATCTTCTTCCACGCCCGCAAGCAACACCTCGCCGCAGGCGCACAGCACAGTGTACGAACAGCTTGCCGATCTCAATTCCGGCTGGCAACTTCGCTTTGTAGGCAATACTTCTCCTCAAGCACTGGACCATCTGGTTTCGTGGACCGAGTTGGAAGGCAGAAAGTTCGACTCCGGTGAAGCCGTCTACACGCGGGAATTCTCAATAAAGCAGACAATTCTAACCGATGCACGCATCTTCCTCGATTTCGGAAAGGAAACGCCCACCACGGACAATCGCCCCTCTGGGGCGCCTGGAATTCACGCTCTGCTCGATCCGCCAATCCGTGAAGCCGCCATCGTTTTCGTCAACGGTCAGCGCGCAGGATCGCTCTGGCATCCGCCCTACCGGATCGAGATCGCGCGACTGCTCCATCCCGGACAAAACCGCCTCGAAGTACACGTCTACAACACCGCCATCAACACCCTGGCCGGCCAGCCGCTGCGCGACTACATCGCCCTATATGCAAAATATGGCAAGCGGTTTGTGCCGCAGGATATGGACCATCTGCTGCCGGTTCCCTCCGGTCTTCTCGGTCCGATTTCCCTTGAAGAAGAGATGCCGCAATGAACCCAATCCGACGATGGATCGCCGCTGCATTTCTGCTTCCGCCGTTTTGCGCGTGTGCGGCGCATGCAGCGTCAACTGTCTTTTTTGCCAACAGCTACGGCGCCCGCGGCGATGGAAGGACTCTCAACACACCCTCACTGCAAAAAGCGATCGATGCAGCTGCCGCGGTTGGTGGAACGGTCACCGTCAGGCCCGGTACCTATCTGACCGGTTCGCTCTTCCTCAAGTCGGGCGTCACACTCGACCTGCCGGAGGGCGTTGTGCTGATCGGCTCCCAGAAGCTTGAGGACTACCCGATGCTCTCCACGCGCATTGCAGGCATCGAAATGTCCTGGCCGATCGCGCTCATCAATGTGCGCGATCAGCAGCACGTCACACTCACGGGCAAGGGAACCATCGATGGCGACGGCCCCATCTGGTGGAAGTCCTATTGGGATTTGCGCGCCATCGATGAGCCCAAAGGCCTGCGCTGGGCATCGGACTACGATGCGCGCCGTCCGCGCCTGATCCTCATCCAGAATTCTTCCGACATCCAACTCGGCGGCGGTCTACTCCTCAAGCGCTCCGGCTTCTGGACCGTGCAGGTTCTCTACTCCCACGACGTGCACATCGACGGGCTCGTCATCCGCAACAACGAGGGCGGAAAGGGACCCAGCACCGACGGCATCGACATCGACTCCTCCCGCAAAGTGCTGGTCGAGCACACCGACATCGACGTCAACGACGATGCTCTTTGCCTCAAGTCGGGCCGCGGCTCCGACGGTCTCCGCGTCAATCGCCCCACGGAGGACGTGGTGCTGCGCGACTCGATCATTCGCCACGGTGCCGCCGCCATCACCATCGGCAGCGAAACTTCCGGCGGTTTCCGCAACATCGAAGCCTACAACCTCACCGCGCTCAGCGGAGTTCCTTCTGGCGTTCTGTTCAAATCGGCCCACACCCGCGGCGGCACGGCACGCGACATTCGTATCCACGACCTCACTCTGGAGGGCGTCGCCATTCCGATTCACATCACCATGAACTGGAATCCGTCCTATAGCTATGCCACTCTGCCCGAGGGCCTCAAGGACGTGCCTCCCTACTGGGTCGTGCTCACCACCAAAGTCCCACCCCAGCAGGGACTACCTCACTTCAGCGACGTGCACATCTGGAATATCAAGGCCAACGGCGCCAAGAGCGCCTTCAATGTAAGCGCCTATCCCGACGACACGCTCGACAATTTCCGCTTCGATCATCTCGACATCGAAGCCGCCACCGCAGGCGTCATCGCCAACGCTCGCCATTGGACCCTGACCGACAACAACATCAAAACATCCGATGGAAGCAAAATCATCTTCGCGGATTCAACGGTGAGCGTCCCCGGCGACACTCCCTACGGTGAGCAAGTTCCGTCCTCACGAGTGCAGCCGTAACCAGTCGCAGTGAGCGGTCAACCAGATTCCGTCCATTGAGTGGATTCGAATTTCATCCGTTCAATGGGCGGAATCTGTCACAGCCTGGTTAACGCGAAGATCTGTATGCCATCAGTCCAGATGAAAAACTTCTTCGAGCGGAAACATGTTGTCGTCCGCTCCGCCTTTCGCCAGCGCCTCAAAGAAGGGAGTCATCTGCGCCTGCCAGCGCGCATTGACCGGATAGTTCTTCATCTCGGCGCACGACTTCTCAAAATCATCCGCCTCCAGATAGCCAACCAGCAGGCCGTCCGGTTTCAGAAACAGTGAATAATTGCGCCACCCCGTCGCCCGCAGCGCATCCTGCATCTCTGGCCACACCTGCGTATGGTGCTTCTTGTACTCTTCCACCTTTTCTTCGCGAATCTTCAGTAAGAAACAAACCCGCATTGACTCCTCCTTGCCCCTTGTGTTCATTCCTGGATTGAACTTTTCTCTCTGTCGGAGCAAGTCTACTAGCTTCTTTTCCGCCTCGCGTCGGCTTTCTTGGCCTCAAGCCACAGAATCTGTTCACGACCACTCCACCAAGCCTTCGGGAGAAATTCTTTTGTTCGCAATCGTTTTACAGAGCTTCGCCCCCTTTGCGCCCCCCGAATCCCTGAAAATCCCTTCCGCTCTCCCTGTGCGGAGCCATCCCACCGCCCGCGCCGCAACTCTCTCCTGGGTTACCCTTCTATAATCAGCGGTTTATGTCATATTTCCTGTGTTTTCAGACGTTTGTCGCTTTCGATTGGGTAGAATGGAATCATGTTCCGCGACCTCGCCCCCCTCTTCGGTTACATGCGCCGCTACCGCTGGGGATACGTGTGGGGCAGCCTCTCCTGCATCTGTACCAACGCCATCTGGGTTCTCTTCCCCCAGGTCCTCAAAAGGGCCATCGACGGCATGAGCCAGGGCGTCACCCGAGAGCGGATTCTGCTCTTCGCCGCTCTTCTGGTCGCCATCTCCCTGATCAAGGGCGTCTTTCTCTACGCGCAGCGATGGATCCTCATCGGCATCTCCCGCGAGATCGAGTTCGACCTGCGCAACGACCTCTTCCGCAAGTTGGAACAGCAGGACTCGGGTTTCTATCAGCGCTATCGCACCGGCGACATCATGGCCCGCATGACCAATGACCTCAGCGCCGTGCGCATGCTGCTCGGTCCGGCCATCATGTACAGCGCCAACACCATCCTGTTCACCGTAGGCGCGCTCTTCTTCCTGCTCCGCATCAGTCCTTGGCTCACCCTGGTCGCCTTGGCTCCCATGCCCGTGGCCAGCATCCTCGTCCAGTACCTCGGACGCAAGATTCACGACCGTTTCGAACGCATCCAGGCCAGTTTCTCCGAGATTTCCTCGCAGGCCCAGGAGAACTACTCCGGAGCTCGCCTGGTCCGCGCCTTTGCTCGCGAAGAATCGCAGATCAACATCTTCGAGCAGCTCAACCAGCGCTACATTGCCCGCGCCTTGCGCCTGGTTCAGCTCATGGGCATGCTCTGGCCCACCCTCGAATTCATCCTCGGCCTGTCCATGATCATCACCCTGCTGGCCGGCGGGCATTTGGTCATCGCCCATCGCATCACGGTCGGCGACTTCGTGGCCTTCAATACCTACATGATCATGCTCACCTTCCCCATCATCGCCGTGGGTTGGGTGATCAATCTGTTCCAGCGCGGAACCGCCTCCATCCAGCGCATCGACGAGCTTCTCCGCGCCGAACCGGCCATCGACGACAGCGCTACCGACCCCTCGATTCCCGCCGACGCCGTATTCCACGGCGAAATCGAGTTCCGCCACCTCAACTTCAGCTACGGCGAGACTCCGGTCCTGCGCGACATCTCGCTCAAGGTTCCCGCCGGTTCCAGCCTCGCTATCGTCGGCCCCACCGGCTCCGGCAAGTCCACCTTGGTCAATCTGATCGCGCGGCTCTATGAAGCCCCTGAAGGCTCACTGCTGGTCGACGACCGCCCGGTGCGCGACTATCCCCTCGCCGTGCTGCGCCACAACATCGGCATGGTGCCCCAGGAGACCTTCCTGTTCAGCGAAACCATCCGCGAAAACCTCACCTTCAGCGCCTCCAACACCGATAATGAGGAGTTGCTCAAGGCCGCAGAAGCCGCCCATATCCGCAAGGAGTTCGAAGAGTTTCCGCAGGGCTTTGAGACCATGGTCGGCGAACGTGGCGTCACGCTCTCCGGTGGACAAAAACAGCGCTCCGCCATCGCCCGCGCCCTGCTCCGCCGCCCCGCCATCCTCATCCTCGACGACGCTCTGGCCAGCGTGGACACCTACACAGAAGAGCGCATCCTGGGTGGTCTGCGCGACTACACCGCCGCGTCCACCACCATCCTCATCTCCCACCGCGTCTCCACCGTACGCAATGCCGACCAGATAGCTGTACTCAACCACGGCCAGATCGTCGAACTGGGCCGCCACGACGAATTGCTCGCTTTGGATGGCTATTACGCCAGCCTCTACCAGAAGCAACAACTGGAAGAAGAACTCACCGTCGCCGGATAAGAGTCCGTCACGCTGTCCAGTTGCCGCCCGCCTCCCCGACGCTCTCGCCGCTCTCGATATTTGTCTGTCTGCCCACAGGCATGGTCCGCAGTTGCGGCAATCCATGATTCGCTACAGGGTCCTTGGCTACCTGCTTCCAGGCATCCCGCACCGTGCGCACGCAGTCGATCGCATGATCGAACTTCTGCCGCGAAGCCGACTGTGACGCCTGCAGAATCTGGGCAAAGATCGACGCGTAAAACTCGCTCAACACCTGAGCCGGCCGTCCCCCCACATCCATCCGCAGGCGCGCCTGCAGGTGGATGATGATGTCCAAGGCCCGCTTCACCGCCACCCGCCGGCCTACCTGGTCTCCGCAATCGACCGCCGCGCCGGCTTCAAACAGAAAGCGCAGTATGCCATCATAAAGCGCCACCACCAGATCCACTGCCGAAGCCCCGTCCAGCGCATGTTCCCGATAACTTCCCATCGTCTTATTTCTCCTTGGACAGCCAGATCCCATAGGTCCTTGACCATATGTATCTATACCAATGCAGAGCGCACTCCCTCGACGCGTCTTTGTTTTTGCGCCGAGGGTGGGACGCCGTAGCGCTCTTTCGCAATACACGAATTCGGCAGTCAAAGACCTAGCTCGAACTGCTATAGCCGGTGATCGCCGAATACAGTTCATTGACCTCACTGATTTGCAGCGGGATCTCTTGCATAATTTCGTTGGCGCTGTTCATGACGGCCGTGATGCTCTTGGACTCGGACGAAATCAGCAGTTCTTCCTTCGAAATGTCCGTATTCAGCGTGGATTCTACGCTGCTGTTGGCTTTCTCGGCGAGCTTCAGAATGCCTGTCGAAGAGGTTGAGCCCGACTCGGTCAGCATGGTAGAGAACGTTACGCCCCAACTGTTCGCGTTCTGAAAAAGACCCTGGACTCCGCTGTAATCCGAATTCAAGATCGAGTCCAGCGAGGCGGTGCTCAGCGAGAGCGTCCCGTCGCTGTTGACACTGATACCTAGAGAGGTCAGGCCGGTAATATCCGAGGAGCTGGTATACGCCAGAGACGTGCTCGTCGTCGTGTCGGTAAGCGACGAGGTCACCTTCAGAGCTCCGCTGGAACCCGTGGTCTGCGACACCAGAACCAGGCTCGATCCGGTGCTCGTGGTCGACACGCTCGCCGTCACTCCAATGCTGGCTGAATTGATCGCTGAGGCCAGGTCCGAAAGCGTGTAACCCGTAGTGTCGTCGAGCGAGATCGTCTGCGCGCTCCCGCTGCCCACCGTGATTGAGATGAAGCCCGACAGCGTATCCGAAGAGTCGCTGATCGAGGTCAAATAACCGTTGGGATTCTGTGTATTGATGCCGCTCAGAATATTCTGCTGCAACAGAGAGAGTGTGGGAGACCCATACAGTGGTTCAGCATTCCCCGAGCTGTCGTTTCCCTCCTGCGTGTTGATGGCGCTGATTAACGAATTGTAGTCGGCAACCAGTGTGCTTACCGCGCTTTCTACACCGGTGTTGTAGTTACCAATCACCACCTGCACTTCGCTGCTGTTTTTCGCCAGCACCTGGAAGGTGACGCCGGGGATCAGGTTGCTGACCGTGTTCGAGGAAATCGTCAAGTCCACGCCATCAACAGTCAGAGAGCCGTTCGTACCGGTCACTGGGCTTTTGTAGCTCAACGATGCACCGGAGTTGCTACTGTCCGTGATCGACGAGCTGACAGTCAGATTTCCGCTGGCTCCCGACGTGCCCGATACCAGGCTCAGCCGCGAACCGGACGAGTCGGTCAGCACGCTCGCGGTCACCCCGATTCCAGCCGAGTTGATCGCCGATGCCAGGTCGGATAGCGTATAGCCCGTAGTGTCGTCGAGCGAGATCTCCTGTGCCGTGCCACTGCCCACCTGGATAGAGATGGAGCCCGACAGCGTATCCGATGAGTTCGTAACCTCGGTCAAGTAGCCGCTAGAGGTCGTCGCCAGGGAGTTCACAACCACGGTGTGCGTGCCAGCAATCGCCGTGGTCGAGGCTGAAGTCAACTCAAGGACGTCGGTGTTGGAGCTGGACCCCATCTTCTCCGACAGAACCCCCGTTGCGTCCGTCAAGGTGCTCATGTCATTGGAGAGAGTAGACATCAGAGTTCCTAGACTCGACAGCACCGTGTCCTCACTCTCCAGTGTTGTCAACTGCGTCTTCCATGGCGTCTCCACGTTTTGCAGGTTCGCCACAATCGAAGACACCGTCGCGGTTACGTCGAATCCATCCCCGCTCGTAGGCGACCCGAAACTCAGCCCTATACTCATCGCCCCCTCCTTCTCCATCTCAAGCAGCCGCATATCCAACCAACATTGAAGCCGATTGGAAAAACCTCATAACTTTCGCCCTAACGCAAAAGAGGGCGTCTTCGCAGACGCCCTCCCTGGTTGGCGGCTCTTCGCCGGTTGACTCCACCCCTGCGACAAATATCTGGCACAGGGAACGCATGTTTACTGCAGCAGCTTGGTCACTTCCTGCTGCACACTGTTGGCCTGGGCCAATGCCGCAATGCCGGTCTGGCTCAGAATCTCGTACTTGGACATGTTGGAGGTTGCCGACGCATAGTCGGTCGCCTGCACCGCGTTTTGCGCAGAAACCACGTTCTCCTGCTGCGTACTGAGCACGGAACTGACCGAGTTCAGCGTGTTGATCTGCGCGCCGATGTAGCCGTCCTGCGCCGCCACCGCGGTGATGGCCGAGTTGAGAGTGGTCAGCGCGGACTGCGCATTTTTCTGGGCATCTCCCGCTCCCGAAGTCGTCTCAGTCAAACTCGTGGTGCTCAGGTCCACGCTACCAGTGGCTGTGTAGCTGATGGTGGCAGGCGCGGCCCCGGCGCCGGTATAAACCATCTTGCCCCCAGTGTCACCCACGGTTCCCTTGCCGGAGGTAGTCGCATCCAGTGTGCTAATCGACAGTGCGTCGATCGATGCTCCCGTGGCCGTGGAGTCGCCCGTGTAGATGTTGACGGCTTTCCCCGTGAAGACCGCCGAGCCGTTATAGGTGGTCGTCGAGCCGATGTTGGAGATTTCCGAGAGGATCGACTGGTACTCCTGGTTGGCCGCGTCCGTCTGAGAAGTGTTAAGGGTGCCGTTCGAGGCTTCGGTAGCCAGCGTCACGGCCCGGTTGAGCAGGCTTGTCACTTGCGAGAGGGCACCATCGGCCACTTGCAACAGCCCCACGCCCTCACTGGCGTTGGTTTGCGACTGGGTCAGGGCCTGCGAATTGGCCTTCAGGCCGTCCACCAGCGAAAGGCCGGCGGCGTCGTCCGCGCCGGAGTTGATCTTCGAACCGGAAGACAACTGCTGCAGCACGGTCGACAGGCTGTTGTTGGTGTTGTTCAGATTGTTCTGCGCATACACCGCATTGAGATTATTCAAGACACCCAGGGACATGGGGTTCTCCTTGTTGGATGCATTGATTTGCGGCCCTTCCCGCTAAGTGCTCCCATTTTTTGTCGAACCCTGGGTTGCTACTCTCGGCTCGGTTACCGCTGCATCTGGCCCCTTCTTCGGCCCCGCCTTTCCGGACTTTACGGTCCCCCGCTTTCTGTCCTGCCCCGGGACACTTCCGCCCCGCCGCTCTAATCTTTTATCCTTTTTCGCCCTCAGCCGATAACCCCTCCAAAGGAGTTCTACGGCAATGATCGAACTGACCCGGCTCAACGGTACCCCGATCGTTCTGAACAGCGACTTGATCAAGACCGCGGAAGCCTCGCCCGACACCATGCTCACCCTCGTTAATGGTGAAAAGCTGATCGTCCGCGAAGACTGCGCCGAAATTACCGAGCGCGTTCTTGCCTACCGCGCCCGGCTGCTGATCTCCGTCGCCCGCCGCCTGCC
>Ga0224530_1000295_pt1 | contig 34696 bp, 23 predicted proteins | sample CBST75metaG_FD_179873 | JGI IMG/M metagenome (GOLD analysis project Ga0224530, IMG submission 179873) | Peat soil microbial communities from Stordalen Mire, Sweden - C.B.S.T75 | ecosystem: Environmental > Terrestrial > Soil > Wetlands > Peat | place: Sweden: Norrbotten County, Stordalen Mire...
CTCCGTTCGATGCGGCGGGGATTGGAAACCAGTTCACGGTCGGGCTATTGAGGCACTCCCAGAGGAAACGGGGAGCAACAGATAGGCCGGACCTACGGAGCATGGCGCCAGTCCTCGACCCTACAGGTCTCGATTTTGAGACCCGGGAAAGCTCAAAAGCCTCCGCCAACAAGGATTACTCCCAAAAAGTCGGCCAGTGTTCGCCGATCTGTCTGCGCATGATCCTCGGTTGATGCCAACAGCCCATATCGCTCAGGGACGAGATCTGTCCGTTTTTCTCCTCGATTCGTGCTACAACCGCGGTTCGTCCGGGTGTTAGAGTGATATCGTTCCCAATCTCTCGCTGGAGTTCCTCGCCTTGCTCCAATTTCGCGCGCTGCTTGTTGCCGTTCTCGCCCTTCCCGTTGCCGCCCATGCCGCTGTTCAGGTGCAGGCCGCGCCCGTTCCCGCGGAGATGCGCTCTGCCGCCTTCACCGTTACCGTAAACGGTCAACCGGTGGACGTGGCCCATGCCGCCGCGACCTACGAGTTCGTCAGCTTTGACGCCACCGGCCCGGTGGACGTGGCGATCACCGCCGCTGAGCTGGGCTTTTGGGAGAAAGGCGTCGATATCCAGCCCTGGCGGCTCGGCTTGCGCCCCGCGCGTGACGGCCAAACCATCCGCTTCCGGCTCACGGGGCCAGCCAAGCTCTCCATCTCACGGCCGGGCGACTTCCTCAATCACGCCCGGATGCTCTTCCTCTTTGACGGCACGCCGCCTCCGCCGCCTCCCGCCGGTCCCAATGTTCGCATTGTTCCGGCTGGCCTGCACCGCGAGAGCCTGAACCCCAAGAGCGGAGAGACAATCTATCTGGCTCCCGGCGCATTCATTTTTGGCAGCCTCAACCTGTGGAAGGTTGAAAACGTAAAGGTGCTGGGCCGCGGAACCATCGTCTATGAGGGCACTCAGAACCCCAACAACGACGAAGGCTGGATGCAAAAGCCCGACTGGCACTGCATTGGGGCGATGGAAGCGAAAAACGTGGAGATCGACGGCCTCACCTGCATTGTTCGCGCGCGCACCTGGTCCATCCAGATGAAGGACTCCACCGGCTTCACATACGACGACCTGCGCGTCATCGGCGGCAACCCCGGCAACGCCAACCAGGATGGCATGGACTGGCTCGGCGGCGGCGACGCCATCGTGCGCAATTCCCTGCTGCGCGCTTCGGACGATGTTTTCGCCATGCAAGGCAACTGGGACGGCTATCAGGACGAGGACATGCTGCGGCCCGGTCACGACGTGCAGAACATCCTTATTGAGAACAGCGAGCTCTCCACCAGCATCTCCAACATTGTGCGCGCCGGCTGGCCCCGGAAGACCTTCAACACGCGCAATTTCACCCTGCGCGACTCCGACATTCTGCACGGCGGCATCGGCGCCTGCGGCCAGACTTTCGCCTTGCTCGGCTTCTGGGGCGCGCAAGGAGCCAAGGGAGAGCACAGCAACTACACCTTTGAAAATCTGCTTCTGGACGACTGGTATTCGCTGGTGCAAATGGAGCAGGAGCAGCCTGCCCTGCACGACTTCACCTTCCGCAACATCTGGGCGCTGGACCAGCCGTCTCTTGACAGTTCGACCCTCACCGGCGCGGTGAAGGACGTGACCTTCGACAATGTGAAGGTGGGCCAGAGCCGTGCGACCGGCAATGCGGACCTGCCGCTGGTGGTTTCAGGCGGCGCGGAGCCGGCCAAGTTCCCAGCCGTCGGCAAAGACCGCCCGGTGGCGGCCTTCACGGTCTCTCCGCTGGTGGTTGCGCCGGGGCAGAAAGTCACTTTCACCGCGCAGCCCTCGCCGGGGGCGCGCTATACCTGGTTGTTTGGCGATGGAAGCCAGGCCCAGGGCCGCCGCGTCACGCATCGCTTTGCGGATGCCGAAGGCACTCAGCTTGACGGGCTGGCCGGTTCGGGGCGCTTCAGGGTTCTGCTGCATGTGGAAGATAAGCAAGCGCGTCCCGGCACTGACAAGCAGGATTGGGCCGCGCAGGGATTGGTGGTTGTGGCCAAATGGCGCGATGCCGTTTCTGTGGCTGGCCCAGCCCAGCCCGGCCTCGCCTGGCATCTCTACCCTGGCAGATGGACCGAGCTGCCGGATTTGACCGCGGAGCACGCGTCCTTGAGCGGCGAGTCACCCAACCTGCAAGCCGATCCGCAAGGCGTTACGCGCTATGCCGCTGCCTGGGACGGCTTCATCGACATTCCCGCAGACGGCGGCTATACCTTCCATCTGTTGGCCCGCGACGGCGCGCGCCTGGTGATCGATGGGGTTGAACTGGCCAAAACCGGCCCGCACTTTCCGCAGGTCTGCGGCGCCGCAGGCAACGCAATGCGCTATGACCAGGGCTCGCTGGGCCTGCGTGCCGGCAAGCATACGCTGCATCTGGAGGGTTTGCACTCGGCCAGTGAAGGCGCGCCGCGCCTGCTGTGGGAAGGGCCTGCGCTGCCGCTGACGGACGTGCCGGCGGCGGCGTTTAGCCATGTGGGGCAGGATGCGGTGACGCGGTAAGGCAGGGAACAGGGAATAGGTATTTGGAAAGCCAAGCCATTCCAGATTTGTGGCTGGTTTTCATTGCCGCCGTTTCCAGAGCGGCGTACCATTACTTCCATGGCAACCTACCGCGTCGCTCTCCGCCGTTCCGAGGAAGGTTACAGCGTCTCGTGCCCCGGCCTGCCGGGCTGCTGGTCGCAGGGAACCACTGAAGAAGAAGCCCTCGCGAACATTCAGATCGCCATTCATGAGTATGTCGAGGCGGCTGAGGAATTGGCGCGCGAGGATGACAGCCGCCTTGTCGAAGTCAGGATTGCATAGATTGCGGATTCAACGTCTGGAGTTTGACTGCATACAAGCCCTCGCGATTATTGTTTTGAAGCGATTCCGGTATTTTTATGTCACTTAGAGTAGATGATAGTAGACGATAGTAGACGACAGTAAACCGTTTGCTTGCAGTCGTTTATAAGACATTCCACCTTGACACATACACCTGGGTAGCGGATGATTAATCCAGCACTGCGGAGGTAACTCGTGTCGAAGCTGCCGGGGATCAACCATCTTCGAGCCGTAGCCGCTCTGGAAAAAGCGGGCTTCCGCATTCTCCGCCAAGGCGCGCACATTGTCATGACGGATGGAACGCGCATCTTGACGATTCCACGCCACAATCCAGTCAATGCAATCACCATGGGCGGCATCGTCCGGGACGCTGGACTGAGTTTGGAAAAATTCAGGGAATTGTTATAGTTGCGCTGTCCCCCATCCTTACCTCATTTTGGCAACTGGTTTGCGTCCCAGCCGCCGCCGAGTGCGCGGACCAGGCCCACGCTGGCCGCAAACTGCCGCGTGTCAAGGTCAATGGCCGTGCGCTGGTTCTGGAGCAGCGTGGCCTCGGCCGTCAGCACCTCAAGATAGCTGGTTACCCCGCCCTTGTAGCGCTGATTTGAGATGTCGCGGGAGTGCTGCGCCGACTCGACAGCCCGCTGTTCCACAACCGATTCGGCTTCCATGATCCTCAGGCCTGAGAGCTGGTCTTCCACGTCGTTGAAGGCCAGGAAGACGGTGCTCCTGTAGGCCGCGGCCTGCGCCTCGTAGGTGTGCCGGGCCTCGTCGGTCAGGGCGTGGCGCTGCCCGGCGTCAAAGAGCAGTTCGGTAGCCTGCGCACCCAGCGACCAAAGCGCGCTCGGCCCTTGAATCCATGTGCCGCCGTGCATGCTCTCAAAGCCGCCCGTGCCGCCCAGCGTGATGGTGGGATAAAAGGCGCTGACGGCGATGCCAATCTGCTCATTGGCGGCGGCGGCGCGGCGCTCGGCAGCGGCGATGTCCGGGCGGCGCTCGAGCAGTTGCGAAGGCACGCCGAGTGGAATCTTGGGAAGCGACAGATCGAGCGGCGACGGCGGAATGCTGAAATCGGTCAGCTTCAAATTGGCAATAGTGCCAATGGCGTGCTCATACTGGGCGCGGGCCACGCCTACGTCCAGCAGTTGCGCGCGCACTGTTTCCAGTTGCGTCCGGGCCTGGGCCACATCGGCCTCGGTGCCGATTCCGCCGGCAAAGAGATTCTGGGTCAAATCGAGCTGGTGCTGGAGGTCGGCAACGGTAGCGGTGAGCAGTTTGGTTTGCGCATCCAGGCCGCGCAACTGGAAGTAGTCGGCGGCCATTTCGGCGTGGAGGCTCAGGTCTACGCCAGCCATCTCCGCGGCGCTGGCCTGTGCGTTCTCGCGGGCCGCCTCGACGGTGCGGCGGATGCGGCCCCAGAAGTCCGGCTCCCAGCTTGCCTGGCCGGTGAGCAGAAAGTCGTTATAGCCGGTGGATTTGCTGGCTGAGTAGGAAGGTCCGTTCGTCGAAATGTTGTCGCGCGTCACCGAAGGCCCGGCAGAGAGACTGGGAAAGAGCGCGGAGCGAGCCGCCTTAACCTGGTCGCGCGCGGCCAGATAAGTTTCCAGCGCCTGGCGCAGACTTTGATTGTTGGCGGCGATGCGCTCTTCAAGTTGATTGAGTTGCGGATCCTGGTAGATCTCCCACCACTTGCCGCGCAGCATTCCGTCTGACGGCGTGGCCGGCTGCCAGCCGCCTCCGGCCGGGTTGGGCGGCGGAACGACAACCGTGGAAGCTCCAGCCTCTTTGTAAGCCGGGGGCGCTTCATAGCCGGGGCGGTTGTAGTTGGGGCCGACGGGTTTGCAGCCGACAAGCAGCATCAGTCCGATCAGGCAGGTAAAAACCGGAATGATTGAGGTTCTTGCTTTCCCACCCTTGCCGCAAAAACAAAGGCGCGGCAAGGATGGGGCACCCGATGCCGAGTATTTTTGGGCCGGATCAATAGGCGTAGGCAACATTACTTGACTCCCGCGTCGGCGTGACTGCCGGGGTTCGCCACAAAGACCTTTTCGCCTTCAATGAGCGAGTCGGGCGGATCCTGGATCACCTTGTCGCCGGCGCCGAGGCCGGCGACGACCTGCACGTTGGCGCCGTCGTCCTCGCCGATAACCACCGGAACCAGGTGCGCCACATTGCCGTTGACCACAAGACCCACGCGCAGCCCCTCCCTGCGGAAGATGAGCGCCGCGGCGGGCACGATGAAGGCGGGCCCGGCGGCCGGTGTCTTGAAGTGAACCTGGGCCAGCGAACCGGGCAGTAACTCGCCGGCGCGGTTGTCCACGTCGATCTCCACCAGCAGCGTGCGGCTGGCCGGGTCGATGGCGTCGGAGGTGCGCACCAGCGTTCCCTGGTAAGTCTTGCCCGCGTGTTCGGCAAAGGTCAGGTCGATCTTCGCGCCGCGCTTTACGTTGTTCGAGTAGATTTGCGGCAGGTTGGCGTAGACGCGCAGGGTCTGGATGGCTTGCAGGTGGAAGAGTTCCTTGCCCGCGCCGGTGTCGATCAACTGGCCGGTGTCGATGGTGCGGGCTGTCACCACTCCATCGAACGGCGCGTAGACCTTCTCAAACGATTTGAGATCGCGGAGCCGCTCGACGTTGGCCTGGGCAGAGCGGACGGCTGCCGCCGTGGCCGAAGCCTGATTCACAAATGTGTCTGTATCCTGGCGGGAGACGGCGTTTGTCTTCACCAGTCCCGTGTAGCGCTCGGCCTGGATGCGGGCGTTGTTGGCGGTGGCCTGGGCGGTATTCAGGTCGGCCTGGGCCTGGGCCAGTTGCTGGTCCACCTCGGGAGTGGAAATCTCGGCCAGCAGCGCGCCTTTCTTCACCCTTGCGCCGATGTCGAAGTACCAGCGCGTCAAATATCCTGAAGTCCGCGCGTAGATTGGCGAATCCGTCCATGCCGTCACATTGCCGGGGAGCACAAAGCTGTCCACTGGCGCGCCCAGTTTCGGCGTCGCGGCGATGACCGTGGGAGCGGCCAGCTCATGGGTGCTTTCGGCCAGTGCCTTATCGGCGCGGGCGCGGCTGAGAATGCCGAAGCCCGCGAGCAAAGCGGCGGCGGCGAGCAGCAAGGCAACGCCCAGCAGAGCTTTGCGCGGCGAAATTGGCTTCTGCTCCGGCGCGGCCTCATGGTCATGGCCGGCCTGCGGGGCCGGGTGCGGGTTCGGTTTGGATTCGTCACTCATAAGAAAGCTACTCCGAAAGCTCGTCAAACTCGTCAATTGTCCCGGCCAGTGGAGCGCCGTGGGCTGTTTTGCGGCGGCCTTCAAGCCAGCCGTGGATTAGAGAGAAAAATGCGGGAACAAAGAGCAGCGTGGCCACGGTGGCCAGCAGCAGGCCGCCGATCACGGCGCGGCCCAGCGGGGCGTTCTGCTCGCCGCCGTCGCCCAGGCCCAGCGCCATGGGCACCATGCCAATAATCATGGCCAGAGCGGTCATCAGCACCGGGCGCAAGCGGACAAAGCCGGCATTCAGAGCGGCCTTGCGCGCGTCGCCGACCAGGGCTTCCAACTGCTCGCGGGCAAAGGTCACCACCAGGATGGAGTTGGAGGTGGCCACGCCCATGCACATAATGGCGCCGGTGAGCGCCGGCACGCTGAGCCGGGTGTTGGTGAGGAAGAGGAACCAGACGATGCCGGCCAAGGCAGCCGGCAGCGCCGAGATGATGATGAAGGGATCGAGCCACGACTGGAAGTTGACCACGATGAGCAGATAGACAAGCAAGATGGAGAAGGCCAGGCCGGACAGCAGGCCGATGTAGGACTTGTACATGGTCTCGCTCTGGCCGCGCAGGATAAAGTGCGAGCCGCGCGGCAGATCGCTCTTGTGCCGGCCGATGATCTTCTCCATTGCGCGGGTCACGGTGCCCAGATCGGTTCCATCCACGTTGGCATAGATATCGATGACTGGCTGGACGTCGTAGTGGCTCACGGTGCCCAGTTCGGCTCCTGGGGTGATGACCGCCAGGTTGCCAAGAACATCGACCGGCGGCGCGACTCCAGGCACTCCGGTAGACATAGCGCCGGCCTGGGCAGCGCTGGTGGCCGGCAGCGCCGCGGCTGAGCCGGTGACGGGCAGGCTTTTGAGTTCGGCCAGCGAATCGAGTCCGTACTGAGGCGCCTGGATGGCGACGTTGTAGGTAACTCCGGTCTTGGGGTCGAGATAGAAGCTGGGGGTGGTCTGGAAGCTGCCGCTCAGGGCCACAAGCAGGCTGGTGGCCACGTCCTTCTGCGTCAGGCCGATGGCCTGGGCGCGGGTGCGGTCGACGTTCACCGTCATCTTGGGATAGTTGAAGGGCTGCTGAATGCGCGCATCGGCCGCGCCGGGAACATAGCGGACCTCATCGAGCATGCGTTCGGCAAGGGCGCGGTTGCCATACAGGTCCGGGCCGACGACCTGGATATCGATGGGCGCCGAGAGGCCGAAGTTGAGAATCTGGGTGACGATGTCCACCGGCAGCACATAAAAAGTGACGCCTGGATATTGGCGATTCAGCTCCTTGCGCAGATTCTCGACGTAAGCCGCGGTGGCATGGTGGTTCTCGGTCAACTGGACCTGGATATCGGCGTCGGCCGGGCCGATGGGCGCCGAGGTCGAATAGGAAAGATTCAGTCCCGAGGCGGGCAGGCCGATGTTATCGACGATCGTAACCAACTCTTTGGACGGGATCAGGCCGCGGATCGTGTCATCGACGTGGTCGCAGAGCGCGGCCGTCTCCTCGATGCGCGTGCCGGAGCGGGCGCGCACGTGAATCTTGAATTGACCGGCGTCGACCGAGGGAAAGAAGTCCTGGCCGAGCGAGGGCGTAAGAAGCGCCACCGAAGCCAGGGCAAACACCGTGAAGAGGATGAGGAAGACCCTGGGGTGATCCAGGCACAGCGCCAGCAGGCGCAGATAGCCGTCGCGAGTTTTCTGAAAGCGGGACTCGAAGGCCAGTTGAAAGCGGACAAAAGGATTGCGGCTGACGCGCTTTTTGGCGGCTTCCTCGTCGTCGTGCTCCTTGAGCAGATATCTGGCCATGGTGGGCACAACCGTGCGGGAGAGCAGGTAGCTGGCCAGCATGGCAAAGCACACGGCCTCGGCAAGCGGCACGAACAGGTAGCGCGCCACGCCGCTCAGAAAGAACATAGGCACGAAAACGATGCAGATGGCGACGGTGGAAACCAGCGCCGGAGTGGCAATCTGAGCGGCGCCGTCGAGGATGGCCTGCTCGATCTCCTTGCCCGACTCCAGGTTGCGGTTGATGTTTTCAATCTCCACGGTGGCATCGTCCACGAGGATGCCGACGGCCAGCGCCAGGCCGCCCAGGGTCATGATGTTGATGGTCTCGTGCAGTGCGTAGAGCGTGATGAGCGAGCAGAGAATCGAGAGCGGAATGGAAACCGCAATAATCACCGTCGAACGAAAACTGCCCAGGAAGACCAGGACCATGATGGCGGTGAGGCAAGCGGCGATAATGCCCTCGCGGACCACGCCGCTGATGGCGCCGCGAACAAAGATCGATTGGTCTGAGAGGGCGTTGATCCGCATCTGCGGCGGCAACTGTCCCTTGATGCTCTCCAGCTTTTCGTGGACCGCCTTGATGATGTCCAGCGTGGAAGATGAGCCGGTCTTCATGATGCTCAGCAGGATGGCGCGGTGGCCGTCCACGCGCACGATGTTGGTTTGCGGCGGATTGCCATCGCGCACGTGGGCCACATCGCGGACATAGATAACCGCGCCGTTTACCGCTTTGATGGGCAGGTTATTCAGGTCGTCGATGACCTGCGGGGCGGAGTTGGTTTCCACTGCATATTCGAAGCGGTCGATCTTCATCGTGCCGGAGGGCGCAATCAGATTCTGCGCGGAAACGGCGTTGACCACATCGACGGGCGAGAGCCCCTTGGCCTGTAGCGCAGGCAGGTTGAGGTCCACCTGAACCTGGCGTGGCTTGCCTCCATAGGGAAAGGGCGTCTGCTGCCCTTCGATGGTAGCCAACTGGGTACGGATGTTGTTCGAGGCCACGTCGTTCAACTGCTGCTCGTTGAGGCCCTGCCCGGAGATGCCCAGCATCAGAATCGGAACGCTGGAGGCGTTGTACTGGATGATGAACGGCGGCGTGGATCCCGGCGGCAGGCTGCGCAACTGCACCTGGCTGATTGCGGTCACCTGGGCCACCGCCGCCCCGATGTTCACATGCGGCTGGAAGAAGATCTTGATGATCCCGATGCCGTTGAGCGACTGCGACTCGATGTGCTCGATGTCGTTGACCGTGGTGGTCATGCCGCGCTCGCTGTTGAAGATGATGCGGGTGGACATCTCCTGCGCCGAGAGGCCGTTGAAATTCCACACCACCGTCACGACGGGGATGTCGATGTTGGGAAAGATATCCGTGGGCATCGACAGGATGCTGAAAACGCCGAGGATCAAAATCAAGAGCGCAAAGACGGCAAAGGTGTAAGGCCGCCGCAGCGCAAGCCGGACAATCCACATCATAAGGCAGGTACTCGCTCCTGAGCCGGGTTGCTCGCGATGGGCTCATCAAAGATTCTGATCCGCTTCCGGTCCGCTTACCGTGAACCGGACGGTCAAGCCACGCAAAGCAGCCGAGAGCTGCTGGAACCCATTCCAACACGCTGGTGACAATACAATGGTAGACGAAGACCGGGGCCAAGCGGGCAAAAGGGCTTCTCCGCACACATTCAAGACGCACGGCGGGCCAAGAAAGCGCATTTTCTGGCGGTCGCGCATTCCGGCATTTGAGCCGGCAACCACGCGGAACCTGGCATGCGCCGGTTTTCCGCCGCCGACGTGAAGAGGTTGACCAAAAAATGAGCCAGGCTGGCTTTCAATCGAAGTTGTATTACCGCATCTTCTGCCTGGCGCTGTTCTTTGTCGCCGCCGCGGCTTCGTTCAACGGCTACTACGACAAGTGGCACTTTCGCGAGGCCGGCACAGGCGCATTCATGGCTGGCGCCAGCTTCGATGCCATGGTGGATGGCACAGCCGCGCGCCCATACGTTTACCGGCAATTGCTTCCGATGCTGGCAAACGGGATCGATACGCGTGTTCCCGAGCGGGCCAAAGACTGGCTCTACGCGGCCCGGCTACAGAGCGGAAGACTGTTCAGCGAAGACTTTATCGACTCCCCTCTGGCGCTGAGCCGGACGTACTTTCTGCGCTATTGGATCGTTTATGTGGCGGTATTCCTCTCCGCGTGGATTGCGGTGTGCGCAATGTATCTGGCGGCCCAAGCCGCGGGATCCCCTCCGGCAGCGGCCGCTCTTGCCGCCGTCGCCATGATCCTGCTGATGCCTTATTTTCTGAGCAGAGGAGGTTTTTTCTACGATTATCCAGAGTTGGCATTCCTGGCAATTGTGGTCTGGATGGCGCTCAGGTTCGATTGGGGCTGGATCGTTCCCGTGGCGGCGCTGGCTGCCTGGAACAAGGAGTCCTTCCTGCTCTTCATCCCGGCCCTCTATCCGCTGCTGCGCCGGCGCAGCAGCCGGGCCAGCGCCTTGGCCGGAACCTGCGTTCTCGGATTGACCTGCGCCGCGGTCTATTGGCTGCTTCGGCTACGGTTTCAAAGCAATCCCGGAGGAAGCGTCGAGATGCACCTCATGGACCAAATCCATTACATGCTGCATCCGTTGAATCTGCTCTTCAGGGAAAAAACTTATGGCGTCATCGTGCTTCAGAGCTTCAACCCTCTGCTGTGGGCCTTGATTGCGTGGACGGCGGTTCGCGGATGGCGCTTCCTGCCGCGGGCCATTCAGCGCCACGCGCAGATTGCCGCAGTCATCAACGTCCCTCTGTATATCCTGTTTTGTGTGCCCGGCGAACTGCGCGACCTCAGCCTACTCTACATCACGCTTCTTCTGCTGCTGGCGGCAAATCTGAGCGCGTGGGTCGACGGGCAATCCAGAGCCGCACCGCCGCAACCGGTGTAGAACGGCCGCGGCGGGAATGCGCATCGGCGCGTCAATCCCGCGTCAAGCCCAGGTGAGGCCCATCATCCACATCTGCCGGTCCTGAGTCACAAGCGCCACTGTGCCGCCATCGCCCGGTTCGCTTACAATGATCGCATCTTTCATTTTGAGCGGGATGCAGCCTTTATCCGATTCTGAACAAGACCGTACCGCGACCGCACAGGCGCAGGCGAAACTTCTGCTGAAACTTTTGCGTCCGTAAAAATGAATGCGGGCAGCTTGACCTCTGCCCGGCAGAGACGCATGTTTGCCCCCCTTTCAGGGTATTCACACAAGAGAAACGACGGGAATAGACATCATGTCCATCGAAGACACTCCGGAGTCCCATCCGACCGAAAACGGCGATTCACAACAGCCGCCCACCCGCAAGGGTTCTTGGGTTCGCACTCTCGTTTATCTGGTGCTGGTCTGCATTTTGGGCCTTTTCGTCTGGCGCATCTACCAGAACCAGCAGACGGCCAAGAACCAGGCCAGCAGCCAGGCGGCGGCGCTGCTGGGCAGGCCGGTACCGGTGCAGGTGTCGGCCGCGGAGCAGCGGCCCATGCCGATCTTCCTTACCGCGCTGGGCACGGTGACGCCCTACATGAGCGTCACGGTGAAGGCACGGGTCAGCGGTGAGTTGCTGCCGGTCAAGTTCACTGAGGGTCAGCAGGTCAAGCAGGGCCAGACCATCATGATCATCGACCCCAAGCCCTACAAGGCGGCCCTGGACCAGGCCAAGGGCACGCTGGCTCACGACGAGGCGCTGCTCAAGAACGCCCAGGCGGAGTTTGCCCGCTACAAGGCGCTCTACGAAGCGGGCGTCACCTCAAAGGAAACGATGGACGCCGACGAAGCCAGCCAGGGCCAGTACCTGGGCGCCATCCAAGCCGACAAGGCGGCCATTGAGACCGCTCAGTTGCAACTCAACTGGTGCTATATTCAGTCGCCCATCAACGGTCGCATCGGGCTGCGCCTGGTGGATCCCGGCAACATCGTCACCGCCAACACCACCAACCTGGTGGTTATCAACCAGTTCGAGCCCATCGCCGTCAACTTCACGCTGCCTGAGAATGAGCTTCCCCAGGTGCTCCACAAGCTGGCCGCGGAGCGCCACCTGCCGGTGGATGCCTACGACCGCGACGACGTGAAAAAGCTCACCGGCGGTTATCTGCTCACGGCCGACAACCAGATCGACACCACCACCGGAACCGACAAGCTGAAGGCTGTCTTCGACAACAAGGATCAACAGCTCTTTCCCAACCAGTTCGTCAACATCCACCTGGTGCTTGAAGATCGGCCCAATGCGCTGCTGGCGCCGTCGGCCGCCATCCAGTCCGGCAATCAGGGCCCGTATGTATGGGTCGTTGACACCGACGCCAAGGGAGTCGCGACAGCCCGGATTCAGCCGGTCAAGGTGGCCCTCGTCGAGGGTCAACTGACCATTCTGGATAGCGGTCTCAAGCCAGGCCAGAACATGGTGGTGGACGGCGCGGATCGGCTGCGTCCCGGACAGATTGTGACCGTAGCCCAGGCTCGCCAGCATGGCGGTCAGGGTGCTGCCGGGCAAGGTTCGGCTCCGCAGGGCGCGGTACCGGGCGCAGCTTCGCCGGGCGGCCCATTTGCGGCGCCCCAGTCTGGTGCGGGCGCATCTTCAGGTCCAGGTAGCGGCAAACACGATAAGAGGGAGCAGCAGTGAGCGTGAGTCCTTCCCGGCCCTTCATTCTGCGCCCGGTAGCGACCTCGCTGCTGATGGCGGCCATTTTGCTGGCCGGCTTTGTGGGCTACCAGCAGTTGCCGGTCTCCGCCTTGCCCGAGGTGGACTACCCGATCATCCAGGTGCTCACCTTCTATCCTGGCGCGGGGCCTGAGGTCATGGCCTCGTCGGTCACGGCGCCGCTCGAGCGGCAGTTCGGCCAGATGCCGGGCCTCAAGCAGATGACCTCGGTCAGCAGCGGCGGCGGCTCGGTCATCACCCTCGAGTTCAATCTGGACGAGAACATCGACGTTGCCGAGCAGGAAGTGCAGGCGGCCATCAACGGCGCCAACAGCTTTCTGCCCACCGATCTGCCCAATCCGCCCATCTACAGCAAGGTGAACCCGGCCGATGCGCCCATTATGACGCTGGCGCTCTACTCGGATTCGCTGCCGCTGGACAAGATCGAAGACGCGGCCGACACCAACCTGGCGCAAAAGATTTCCCAGGTCACCGGCGTCGGCATGGTTTCCATCGCCGGCGGCCAAAAGCCGTCCGTGCGCATCCAGGCCAATCCCGCGCAACTGGCCGCCTATAATCTGAGCCTGGAAGATCTGCGCACCGCACTGGCCGCGGCCAACGTGGACCAGGCCAAGGGAACGCTGAACGGCAACCGCCAGTCCTACACCATCGGCGCCAACGACCAGTTGATTTCCAGCGGCGACTACAAGCCGGTAATCGTGGCTTATCGTAACGGGGCCGCGGTCCGCACCTCCGATGTGGCCACCATCGTCGACGCCGCGGAGAACTCCCAGCAGGCTGCCTGGATGGATCGCCAGCCGGCGGTCATCGTCAACATCCAGCGCCAGCCGGGCGCCAACATCATCGCCGTGGTTGACCGCATCAAGAAGCTGATGCCGCAATTGCAGACCAGCCTGCCGGCCTCAGTGCAGGTGCGCGTGCTCACTGACCGCACCGTCACCATCCGCGCCTCGGTCAAGGACGTGGAGTTTGAGCTGATGCTTACCGTCGCCCTGGTGGTGATGGTCATCTTCCTCTTTCTGCGCAACCTGGCGGCCACCATCATTCCCTCGGTCGCGGTGCCTCTTTCCATTGTCGGCACCTTCGGCGTCATGTACCTGCTGGGCTACTCGCTCAACAACCTCACCCTGATGGCGCTCACCATCTCCACCGGCTTTGTGGTGGACGATGCCATCGTGATGATCGAGAACATCTCGCGCTTTATCGAAGAGGGCGACAGCCCGATGCGCGCGGCGCTCAAGGGCAGCGAACAGATCGGCTTCACCATCATGTCGCTGACCGTTTCGCTCATCGCGGTGCTCATTCCGCTGCTCTTCATGAGCGACGTGGTGGGCCGGCTCTTCCGCGAGTTCGCCGTCACCCTGGCGGTCACCATCCTGGTTTCGGCTGTGGTTTCGCTGACGCTGACGCCCATGATGTGCTCGCGCATTCTCAAGGACAAGTCGGTCGCCAAACAGACCCGCTTCTACTACTGGTCAGAGAAGGTGTTCAACTCCATCATCGCCTTCTATGGGCGCACCGTGCAGGTGGTCCTGCGCCATCGTTTCGTTACCTTGATGGTCACCATCGGGACTCTTGTGGCCACCATTCTCCTCTTCATTGTGATTCCCAAGGGCTTCTTCCCGGTGCAGGATACGGGCGTGATCCTGGGCATCAGCGAGGCGCCGCAGACCGTCAGCTTCACCAGCATGGCCGAGCGCCAGCAGAAGCTCGTAAACGTCTTGCTCCAGGATCCGGCTGTCGATAACATCTCGTCCTTTATCGGCGTGGACGGAGCCAACACCACGCTCAACTCCGGCCGCATCCAGATCAACCTCAAGCCGCTCGAGCAGCGCGGAATATCGGCAACCGAAGTAATTCGGCGGCTACAGCCCAAGCTGGAAGGCGCTGAAGGCATCCAGCTCTTCCTGCAGCCGCTTCAGGATCTAACCGTGGAAGACCGCGTCAGCCGCACGGAGTTTCAGTACTCGCTCGAAGACCCCGACCCGGTCGAGCTGGCCAAGTACACACGGCTGATGGTGACCGAACTGGGCAAGGAGAACGTGGTAACCGACGTGGCCAGCGACCTGCAGGATCAGGGGCTGGGCGCAAAGCTCGTGATCGACCGCGACACCGCGGCCCGGCTGGGCATCGCCATGGCCGATGTGGATAACACCCTCTACGACGCCTTCGGGCAGCGCCAGGTCTCCACCATCTTTACCCAGCTCAACCAGTACCATGTGGTGATGGAGGTAGGGCAAAACTTCCAGACCGATCCCTCGACGCTGAACAACCTCTACGTCAAGTCCGGCAACGGCACGCAGGTTCCGCTCGGCATGGTGGCGCATTGGGAGCAGTCTACGGCGCAACTGGCCATCGGCCACCAGGGCCAGTTCCCCTCCACCGTGGTCAGCTTCAACCTGGCGCCGGGCAAGGCGCTGGGCGATGCCGTCAACACCGTCAATCGCGTCGAACAACGCATCCAGATGCCCGCCAGCATCAATGCCAGTTTCCAGGGCACGGCCGCCGCCTTCCAAACCTCGCTGGCCAATGAGCCGCTGCTGATTCTGGCCGCGCTGGTCACCGTCTACATTGTGCTGGGTGTGCTCTATGAGAGCTACATCCACCCCATCACCATCATTTCCACGCTGCCCTCGGCCGGCGTGGGAGCCATTCTCGCGCTGCTGATCACGCACACCGAGTTCAGCGTGATTGCGCTTATCGGCATCATCCTGCTCATTGGCATCGTGCAGAAAAACGCCATCATGATGATCGATTTTGCCCTCGACGCCGAGCGCAACCAGGGCAAGTCCGCCGAGGAGGCCATCTTCCAGGCCTGCCTATTGCGCTTCCGCCCCATCATGATGACCACTATGGCCTGCCTGCTGGGCGGCCTGCCGCTGGCTCTGGGCGGAGGCGTGGGCGCGGAGTTGCGCAAGCCGCTGGGCATCACCATTATCGGCGGCCTCATCCTGTCGCAGTTGCTCACCCTCTACACCACGCCGGTCGTTTATCTCTACCTCGACAAGCTGGCGCAGCGCTTGAAGCCGCGCGACATCCATACCAGCTACAAACATGAACCGGCGAGCGCGGACTGAGGATAAGGACCCATGCATCTTTCCGCACCATTCATTCAGCGCCCGGTAGCTACCTCGCTCCTTAGCCTGGCCCTGCTGCTGGCCGGTTCGGTGGCCTACTCGCTGCTGCCCGTGGCTTCGCTGCCCAATGTCGATTTTCCGGTGATCGGCGTGGGCGCGGGCCTGCCCGGCGCCAGCCCCGAGACCATGGCCTCGTCCGTCGCAACCCCCCTCGAGCGCCAGTTCGGGCGCATTGCCGGCGTCAATCAGATGACCTCGTCGAGTTCGCTCGGCTCGGCCTCCGTTTCACTGCAATTCGACATCAATCGCAACATCGACGCGGCCGCCCGCGACGTGCAGGCCAGCATCAACGCGGCACGCAGCCAGTTGCCCTCTTACCTGCCCCAGAATCCGAGCTACCGCAAGGCCAACCCGGCTGAAGCGCCGATCCTGATTCTCACTCTGACCTCCGATGTGGTTACCAAGCCGCAGATATACGACATGGCCGACTCGATTCTGTCGCAAAAGATCGCGCAGATTCAGGGCGTGGGCCAGGTGTTTGTGGGCGGCAGTTCCAGCCCGGCGGTGCGCGTCGAGTTGAACCCCATGCAGTTGGGCGCGAACGGCGTCGGCCTCGATGCGGTGCGCACCGCCCTTGCCGGAGCCAACGCCAACCGGCCCAAAGGCGCATTTCAGGATGCGGACCATCGCTGGCTCATCAACGACAACGATCAGATATTCAAGGCCAGCGACTATGCCCCCATCATCGCCGGCTATAACCAGCAGACCGGCGCCCCGGTGCGCATCTCCGACCTGGGCACGGTCACAGACGGCGTCGCCGACATTCGCACCGCCGGCGTGTCGGGCATCAACATCCCCAACGGACCGCCCGGCGAACTCAAAGACGCGATTCTGATCGTCATCTTCAAGATTCCCGGCGCCAACGTCATCTCCACCGTGGACGCAGTGATGGCCGAAATGCCGCATCTGCAAGCCGCCATTCCGCCCACCATCAAGATCAACGTGGCCGTGGACCGCACCACCACCATCCGCGCCAGTGTCCACGACGTTGAGATTTCGCTCTTGATCAGCGTGGTGCTGGTGGTGCTGGTGGTCTTTCTCTTCCTGCGCGAGGTGTGGGCCACTATCATTCCGTCGGTCGCCGTGCCGCTCTCGCTGGTGGGCACCTTCGGCGTCATGTACCTGGTGGGCTACACCATCGACAACCTCTCGCTGATGGCGCTCACCATCGCCACCGGCTTTGTGGTCGATGACGCCATCGTGGTCATCGAGAACATCACCCGCTATCTCGAAATGGGCTTCAGCCCATTCGATGCGGCCATGAAGGGCTCCAAGGAGATCGGCTTCACGGTGCTGTCGATGAGCACCTCGCTGATCGCTGTCTTCATCCCGATTCTTCTGATGGGCGGCATCGTGGGCAAGCTCTTCCGCGAGTTTGCCGTTACGCTCAGCGTAGCCATTGCCGTCTCGCTGCTGGTGTCGCTGACCACTACGCCCATGCTCTGCGCCCAGTTTCTCAAGCCGCGGGACGAGAGCCGCCACGGACGCATCTATCGCGCCAGCGAACGCGCCTTCGATTGGCTCCACAACGAATACTCGGGCGGCTTGCGCTGGGTGTTGCGTCATCAGAACCTGATGCTCGCCGTCATTCTCGGCACCTTCGCCTTGAACGTCTACCTCTTCATCATCGTGCCCAAGGGCTTCTTTCCGCAGCAGGACACGGGCCGCATGGGCGGCAGAACGCGCGCCTCGCAGGACATCAGCTTCGACGCCATGAAGGTCAAGCAGCGCCAGTTGGCGCAGATGGTGCTCGACGATCCGGCCATCGGCTCGGTGACGGCATTTGTAGGCGGCAACGGCCCCGGCGGCGGCAGTTCGAATGTGGGCAGCATGTTCATTGCCCTCAAGCCGCTCGATCAGCGTCCCGATCGCGTCTCCGCCGACCAGGTGGTCAACCGCCTGCGCCGCAAGCTCACCAGCGTTCCCGGCGCCACGCTCTTTCTCCAGGTCCAGCAGGACATCCAGGTCGGCGGACGCGGCAGCGACGCGCAATACCAGTACACGCTCTCCGACGAGAATCTGAATGAGCTGAACAGTTGGGCGCCGCAACTGCAAGCGCGCATGAGGGCCATGCCCGAGCTGCGCGACGTCTCCACCGACCAGCAGAACCAGGGCCTCGCGGCCACTCTGGTCATCGACCGCGATACCGCCTCGCGCCTCGGCATCACCGCCGCCGCCATTGACAACGTGCTCTATGACGCCTTCGGCCAGCGCGAAGTCTCCACCATGTACACCGCGCTCAACCAGTACTTCGTGGTCATGGAAGTGGACCCCAGGTACCAGCTCAGCCCGGACGCGCTCAACGGCATCTTCATCAAGTCCTCAACCGGCTCCATGGTGCCCCTGTCGACCATTGCCAAATTTGAGCCCCAGCGCACCGCGCTCCAGGTCAACCACCAGGGCCAGTACCCCGCTGTCACCCTCACCTTCAACCTGGCGCCCAACGTGGCCTTGGGCGACGCGGTCATTGCGCTTGAGAAGGCTCAGCGCGAGATGAACATGCCCTCCGCCATCCACGCCACCTTCCAGGGAACCGCGCAGGCCTTCCAGGACTCGCTCAAGAACGAGCCCTACCTCATCCTCGCGGCCCTGGTTGCCGTTTACATCGTCCTCGGCATTCTCTATGAGAGCCTGATCCATCCGCTGACCATTCTCTCCTCGCTGCCCCCGGCGGGCGTGGGCGCTATCCTGGCTCTGCTACTTACCGGAACAGAGCTGAGCATCATCGCGCTCATTGGCATCATCCTGCTCATCGGTATCGTGAAGAAGAACGCCATCATGATGATCGACTTTGCCCTTCAGGCCGAGCGCGACCAAGGTTTGCCGCCCGTCGAAGCCATTTATCAGGCATGTTTGCTGCGCTTCCGCCCCATCATGATGACCACCATGGCCGCGCTCTTCGGTGGCTTGCCGCTGGCCATCGGCATGGGTGTGGGCTCCGAGTTGCGCAAGCCGCTGGGCATCACCATCGTCGGCGGCCTCATTGTTTCGCAGATGCTCACTCTCTTCACCACCCCGGTGGTCTACCTCTTCTTCGACCGCCTGCAATGGAGGGTCATGAAGCTCCGCCGCATCGGCGCGGAACTGGAAGAAGCCTCCGGAGACTAGAGCATTTTGGTTTTTGCTGTAGACTTCCGTGCCCCATCCTTTCCGCTTTTTCCTGCGGAAAGGGTGGGATACCAAACACTATTTCGGTCTACACCATTCCAAAAATGCCCTGAGCCGCCCGTCGATCAGGCGAACGCGGCTAAAAAATAATGTGTTGACGCTCACAGACAATGCTGATATGAATGCGGTATGGGGATGAGGCAACTACGCAAACCGCCTCATTTCCCTCCTTGAACCTTCCCCAAGCAAGTTGCTAGAAACAATTGTCCGCGGCAAGTTCCCTGCAAAAATCCCCAGAAGTGGCGTCCAGAAGAGGCTTCATGACGCAATCGGACGGGCAAAAGAGGCTTTCTGCCTGCACGTTCGACCTCCAAAACCGGGGATTTGATCCGGAAAGGGGCGCGGCCGCGCCTGGAGCATGAATCCACACAACACGAGCAACATCAAGACTCTTCGCGGAGTTGGTCATTGCTTGTCGATCAACGTCTCCCTCCTGGGTAAGAGGATTGCGAAGAAAGCGCAAACGAATCGTTGAACGCCAGAGGCAATAGAGCATTTTTCCTGTTGGTATAGAGTGGATATCCTGCCTGGCACAAGGTTGCCGGTCGCAGAACAGGTAGCGCCGGCCTCCTGGCCGGCTGTCGCGTGGATCTCCCGGTCCACGCCGCACTCTACACAAATAGGAGAAATCCTCTAGGAATCCCGCCTCAGAATGCGGAACAAAGAATGCCTCCTGGATACATCGGGCGGCAAGTGACCTCAACCCATCAACCTAAATGGAGGAGAGCATCAATATGAAGCTAGTGAAAGACTGGTGTCGGATGGCGGCAAGACTCATGGCCGCGGTTTTCGTCGTTTCTTTCGCGGGGGGCACGGCCTTTGGCCAGGCCCTGCGTGTTGAAATCCCTTATCCGTTTGCTTTCGGAGGGAAGGTGCTGCCGCCTGCAATCTACACGTTCAGGGTGAGCGGAGTCTGGCTCATCGCGCGATCGGACTCCAGCGGGCCATTCAACAATACCATCATCTCGTCGCTCGGCGGGCCGAGCGAACTCTTTCGCGACGGATCGCTGGTCTTTGAAAAATCAGAGAGCGGGCGCATCCTCTCCGAAGTGTGGATACCCGGATCGAATGGAATCCAGGTGCATAGCGAACCGAAAGACCAGACGCGCGATGTTCTGTTAATTTCCGAACTGAACAAGACAAAAGCCGTCTCCGGCAAGACTGCGTTCAGCCAGACGTGCGGCAAATGCCATGGCTCGGACGGCAAAGGGGACACGGGAGCGGATAAGTTCTTCAAGATCACAATTCCCAGGCTCAACTCAGCAGCAGTGCAACGCAAGTCAGACGCGGAGTTTAGAGAACTCATCGCCAAGGGCAGCAGCGTCATGCCGCCTGTCGAAATCAATGAGTCGGGGTTCCAGCATCGCCTCCCGCCGCAAGACGTGGACGCGGTAATTGCTTACGTGCGTACTTTGAAGCAGTAACTTCACCCACAAACAAATCGATTGCCCAGTTTGTTCTTCGGCTGCGTAGCGGACGACCCGGCTTCACGGTTCTGCTTTCCGCTACGCGCCGGATCTAGAGCATTTTGGCTTTTGCTATAGACTTCCGTGCCCCATCCTTTCCGCTTTTTTCTGCGGAAAGGATGGGGCACCAAACACAATTTAGGTCTACACCATTCCAAAAATGCTCTATCCTCTGTGATTCTTCTCCCCCGTATTCTCCAAAGCTGGATGCACTTTTGTGCTTTGACGGCTGCGGAAAACTCATTCCGGTGTGCAAGAAGCGTCAGGGCACGACTTTAAAGCCTGCCCTGAGAGGTTGTGACTTTTTTGTTTTCGCACAAAAATCGATGCTGAAAACAAATGGCTTACGGCCTAAAAAATCATGGATAATCAAAAAAGTCACAAACTCTGAGCGCAGCCGAAGGGTGCCGTAAATTGCTGATAATAAACGATGGGCTTTACAGGCTGCGGAAAAACGTGATCCGGAGGGAGGCGGGGGTTTTAACCCCCGCATAAAGCCAACAGAATCAACGCTGGCTTTAGCCGCGGGGGGAAACTTTGCACCAATTCCACCCGAAATCCCGAGCTTTTCCGCAGCCTGTGAGGCCCGTACCCTTCACCCTTTTCTGCAAGCCCCTACTCCCCGTGCGCGTCGTCGTTCAGATTGTCCAGTTGGGCCAGGGCTTCGTCGGGCACGTCCCACTGGCGCAGGATTTTGTAGATGACGCCGGTGGAGAAGCCGGCCGTGACCAGCCGACGCATCACCCGGGCGGTCTCCTTGTCGTTCGTGGGCTTGCGGATGCGCTTGCGCTCAAGGTGTTCACGGGCCAGGGCTTCCTCGTTGGTCTGGCCATAGCGAGCTTCGAGCGTCTCGGCGATCAGTTCCGCGCCCACGCCTTTCTGCTGCAAGTCCTGGCGCACGCGCCGCTGACCCAGCTTCTGGTTTTCGTGGCGCAGGCGGGCATAGGTTTCGGCAAAGGCGGCGTCGTTCAGGTAGCCGTAGCTCTTTAGCCGCAGCACCGCCGCCTCCACCTTGACCTCGCCGCTCTCTTCAGGTTCGACGCGCGCCCTCATCAGCCGGCGCAGATCGGCCTCCGAGCGCATCTGGCGGCCCAGCGAGCGCACGGCGTAGTCGAAGAGCCCCGGAGCGTCGAGGAAGGCGCGGGGCTTGGCGGATTTTCTCTGGAAGGGCAGCTTCTAGCCTCTAGCTTCTAGCCTCCAGCTTGTAGCTCGCCTGCTGAGGCTGAGTGCTGTTGAATCGGTATGACTACGTTCCAGTTTGTGCTTTCCCACCCTTTCCGCAGAAAAAAGCGGAAAGGATGGGGCACGAAGTTTTTCTCGCTAAGGAACGGGCTAACGGCTAGAAGCTAGCGGCTAGAAGCTGCTGTACCCGTCCACTGGTCAACCCAGTCGTTCACTGTCTTATACCAGAGCTGGGAGTTCTGCGGCTTCAGTACCCAGTGGCCTTCGTCGGGGAAGTAGAGCATTTTCGACGGCACCTTGAGGCGCTGCAAGGTATCGAAGAGTTGGTAGCCCTCGCTCACGTCGAGGCGGTAGTCGAGCTGGCCGTGAATGACGAGCGTGGGCGTCTTGAAGTTTTTGGCCGACATCATGGGCGACCACTTGCGGAAAGGGTTCTCGGCGTCGGGCTTGCCGTAGTAGTCCCATGGCTTGCCTTTAAATTCCCACTCGTTGAACCACATCTCTTCCGTGGTGCCGTAGGCCGACTCGGGATTGAACATGCCGTCGTGGCTCACGATGCACTTGAAGCGGTCGGTGTGGCCCAGAATCCAGTTGGCCATGAAGCCGCCGTAGCTCGCGCCCAGAGCGCACTCGCGGTTCTTGTCGATGAAGGAGTAGTGCTGCTCGGCGTAGTCGAGGCCCTGCATCAGGTCGGTAAAAGGCTTGCCGCCCCAGTCGCCGTTCACGCCGTCCACAATGGCCTGCCCGTAACCGGTCGACCCGCGGGGATTGACCATGACCACCACATAGCCGTTGGCGGCAAAAAGCTCGGGGTTCCAGCGGTAGCTCCAAGCATCGCCCCATGCGCCCTGCGGGCCGCCGTGGATCAGGAATTTGACCGGATATTTCTTGGCCGGGTCGAAGGCCGGAGGGCGGATAAGGAAGCCTTGCAGCTTGGTGCCGTCCTTCGCGGTGAACCAGAAGGATGCCTGCGCGGGCAGGTCGAGTTCGGCGAGAAGGGCGTCGTTGAGATGGGTGAGAGCCTGTGGCACATAGGTGGGATTTGAAATGTCCTTGCTCGGCTTATTAAGTTCGGACGAATAAACGCGGATGACGTGCACACTTTCGTCCATTTCCAGAAGGTTAGCGATCACGACCTCGGCTGGACGATCCACCCTCACGAAGTTGCCGACGATAACCTCAAGCCCATTCCTCAGGAAAGGGTGAATATCGCTCCATTCTCCAGCGGCCTTGCCCATGCGATGCAGGTCATCGCCGGTAATGTTTGTCTCGTAGATCGGGGCTTCGCCCTTGTCGCCGGAAACAAAAAAGATGTGCTGTGAATCATCAACCCATGCAAACTCATCTACCCAGAGATCAAAATTCGCAGGTGCCCGATTCGGGAGCTTTGCATCTTTTAACAAGTCCTTGGTCGTTTTCGCCGCCCGGTCATAGACCATCAGCCGGAACTTGTCGGACTCGTAGCTGGGCCGTTCCTGGGAGCGCCAAGCCAGATATTTGCCGTCGGGCGAGTAGGCTGGGTTGAAGTTGCCGCCCTTGGAGGTGCTCACCTTCACCGGCTTGGCTGCCGGGTCGGTCAGGTCCAGGGTGAAAATGCTGGCGCTGGTCGAGATGGCCGGCTCTTCGCCCAGATTCTCGGTAAAGGCCAGTTCCTTTGAATCCGGCGAAATGGCGAAGCCGCCGCCGCCTTCCAGAGAGAAGGGCGGAACATCGTGCGGATCGTTGGGCGTGAGATCGCGGACCGTGCCGCTCTCCACCGAAAGCAGAAAAAGATGGCTGCGCTTTTCGCCGGTAAAGCGGTTCCAGTGGCGATAGAGCAGGTGGGTAAAGATTTGCGCCTTCACCTTGCTGGCGGCGGCTGCGGCGTCTCTTTCCGCATTGCACTTGTCGCCTGAGGCGTCCGCTGCCGTAATAGCCGGGCAGTCCGGATAGACGGCGGAAGTAAAGATCACGGAGTGCCCGTCCGGCGACCAGAGGGCGTTGTCGGCCTCGGTCGAGATCGCCGTCAGCTTCTTCGGATGGCTGGTTGCGCCGGTGGCCGGATCAAAATCCGCCAGCCACACTTGTCGCGAACCATTTCGACCAGAGAGAAAGAGCACGGAGTGCCCGTCGGAGGCAAACTGCGGGCCTGAATCGCCGGGCTGGGAAGCCGCGAGCGGCTTGGCCTCTCCACCCGCAATGGGCTGGATGAACAACTCCGCTGTTTTGGCGTTTTGGTCAAGATTGACGGTGGTGACGGAATAGGCCAGCCACTTGCCGTCCGGCGAGACAGCGGTTTCGCCCAGGCGCTTCATCTTCTGCAAGTCCTCGAAGGTCATGGGGCGCTTGGCTGTGGCTTGAGCGGCTTGGGCTGGAGCATTCCGCACGGCGCCGGGTGCGATTGCCGCAATCAAAGCGATGGAGAGAATGAGGGTTTTTCTGTGCATGGAATTTCCTATCCGCGCGAGGGAAGCAATCGCTTGTGCGCGAAGAGAAAGTTTACACCGCTTCCCCGATGAACTGCCTCAGGTCGGGGTTCGTGCCTTCCCATCCTTTCCGCGGAAAAAAGCGGAAAGGATGGGGCACGGAGCGCATCGAGGCTCGTTGCTCCCCCCACGTTTGCTACAGGAGGGCGAAACGCAGGTTCTTCGACTCGCTACGCTCGCTCAGAATGACAACAGTGATGGGAAATTAACTGGGCTGGGTGGCAAAATACTCGGCGACTTCATGCCAGTTGGCGACGCGGACAAAGCCGGTGGCAGCCAGATTGTGCGGAGCGGTGTAGAGAATGCCCTGGCCCTCAAAGCGGAGCAGGTTGCGGGGCAGGTCGTCGATGAGGTAGTCGGCGCGCAAGATGCTCTTGTTGCCGCAGAAGACGTAGTGGGTGCAGGGAATGAAGGGAAAGTGGCGCTGTAGCCAGCGATACTTGGGACCGAGCGAGTTGGGAACGGTCATGGCCTGGGTGGCGATAAAGATTTCAAAGCGTGTGGCCAGATCCTTGAGCACCTGCTGCGCGCCGGGCATCAGGGCCAGATCCTCAAAAAAGTCTTCTGCGTCGAGAAAGGCGCGGAGCTGCTGCTGGCGGTCGAGGGGAGTGATCTCCCACAGGCCCTTGCCGGCCAGATCTTCAGCGGTAACGTCCTCGTCGAAGGTCTGATTATAGCGGCGCAGATGTTCGGCGAGGGTGTCGGCCATCACCTCGTCCATATCCACACAGATGCGCAGCACGGCTTGCTCCTTAGAAAGGGTCCGCTACCGCTGCGGCCTTCCTCAAAAAGGTTAGCAGGGAATGGGCGCGGTTGGGTTGCAATGCAAAGAAAGCATAGCCCAGGAGCCAAGTTGGCAGCGAAAAAGGTGGCTAGGCGCCGGTCTGGCTGGCTTTGCGGACGGCTCGGCCTGCGCCGGGGATGGATTCCGGCTGGGGAGCTTTAGGCGCGGGAGCCAGTGCCGGATCCCAGTAGAGCAGCCTTCCGCAACTGTCGCAGGTGAGCAGTTCGCCCTCGCGGAGCTGGTTCCACGTCTGGGGGCGCACGCCCATGCGGCAGCCGGTGCATTGCTGATTTTCAGCGCGGGCCAGGCCGGTTCCGCGAGAGCCGGAGAGCCGGTCGTAGCGGGTGAGCCACTCGGCCGCGATGAGCGGGCGAAGCGCCTCGCGCTCGGCGTTGCGGGCGGCCAGTTCAGCGCTGTACTCCTGTTGGCGCAGAGCGACGCGGGCGCGGGTCTTGTCCAGTGCGGCGGCCAGCGACTCGACGCTTGCGCGCGCGGTGGCCAATGCGGCTTCATGCGCCTCAGTGCGCTCCAGGCTGGCAAACTCCTCGTTTTCAAGGCGCTCGATCTCGGCCGAAGCAAATTCGATTTCGTGCTCCATGGCCGCGGCCTGGACCGGGGTGGTGACGGAGTCCATCTGGGCGCGGTGACGAGCCGCCTTTGCACGGTGGCCGTCGGCCTCGCGTTCCAGGCGGGCGCGCAGCGTGTCTTCGCGGCTCAGCGCATCGGAGGCCTCGGCGGACTGACGCTGAGCCGCAGCCAGCGCGGTTTCGGCCTGGGCAATCTCCGCCGGCAGGGCGCGCGCGGCAAGGGTGAGCCGGGTACGCTCCAGATCCACAGCTTGCAGCTTTACGAGACTCTCAATGTGTGATTGCATCCGTGCTATGGAGTCTACGGCATTTACCGTCTATTAAGAAAATGGGGCAGGCGAATCCTGCGACAATGAATACCAATCGGGAGGCGGCTTTGACTGGCGTTCGGGCATCTTTTTGGCGCGGAAACCGGTGGCTCAAGTGGGTTGCGGGCGGTTTGTTGGCGGTGGTTGCGGGATTGGCCTGGGTTGTGGCCGCTCTGCTGCACCGGGCAGAGCCCTTCCTGCGCGCCCGCATCGTGGAGGAATTGCAGGGCCGCTTTCACGCCCGCGTGGAACTGGACAGCTTTCATGTTTCCCTGGCCAATGGGCTGTGGGCCGAAGGCAAAGGGCTGCGCATCTGGCCGCCGGTCCACCACCCCACGGACGAAGACCTGTCCGCGGGGGCCCCGGCACAGGTTGAGGGCGTTACGGTTCCGGCAGCGGCGGAGCCGGGCGAGCCGCTCATCCGGCTTGAGGAATTTCGTTTTCATGCGCCTTTGCGCTACCAGCCGGGCAAGCCGATTCATATTTCGGTGGTGCAACTGAAAGGGCTGGAACTCCATCTGCCGCCGCGGTCGCACTTTGGGCACACTGTTGCCGGAGCCGCGAATGCCGGCCAGTCCAAGGGCGGCGCGGGGTTGCTGAGTTTAGTTGTGGACAGCATGGAGTGTACCGGCGCGCACCTGGTGCTTGGAACCAGCAAGCCCGGCAAGCTGCCGCTGGAATTTGCCATCGCCCACTTCAAGCTGACCAACATGGCATCGGGCGGGGCAATGGGGTTTGATGCCGAGCTGACCAACCCGCGGCCGACGGGCACGATCCACTCGACGGGCAGCTTTGGGCCGTGGCTGGCAGCCGATCCCGGCGAGTCGCCCATCGACGGCAACTACCGCTTTGAACACGCTGACCTGGCCAATTTCAAGGGGATTGCCGGCATTCTCACCTCGACCGGCCACTACCAGGGAACGCTGCGCAACTTGACGGCCGATGGAGAGACCGATACGCCGGACTTTCGGCTGACTCACTTTGGCAATGCGCTGCCGCTGCACACGCGCTTCCACGCCAGGGTGGACGCCACCGACGGCGATACGTGGCTGGAGCCCGTGGATGCCACGCTGGGCCACTCGCACTTTACCGCGCAGGGGCAGATTGTGCGCGTAGTGGCCGCTGAAGCCGGCGTGCCGCCCCATAGCATCGGGCACGATATTGCGCTCACCGTCAACGTGGACTGGGCGCACATCGAAGATTTTCTTCGCCTGGCCAGCCACGGTACCACGCCGCTGCTGACCGGCGCGGTGACCCTGAAGACCACGCTCCACATTCCGCCCGGCCCGGCGCCGGTGCATGAGCGGCTGCGGCTGAACGGCACCTTCGAGCTGGATCAGGCGCGGTTTACCAGCACCAAGATTCAGAACGGCATTGAACAGTTGAGCCTGCGCGGACAGGGGCGCCCCCAGGATGTAAAGACCACCGACCCGGCTGTCATCCGCTCCCGGATGCAGGGGGATTTCCAACTCGCGGGCGGGGTTCTCACGCTGCCAGCGCTTGCTTATACGGTGCCCGGAGCGGCGATCGATCTCAAGGGCACATATGGCCTGGAGGGCGGCACGATGGACTTTGCGGGAACGGCGAAGCTCGATGCCACGGTCTCGCAAATGGTGGGCGGATGGAAGGGATTGCTGCTCAGGCCGGCCGACCGCTTCTTCAAGAAGGATGGAGCGGGGACCGCGGTTGCAATTCACCTGGCCGGAACGCGCGAGCAGCCGAAGTTCAGCGTCGATTTTGACCGGATGAAGGGGAGTTCGGCAGAGAGGCCGTCGGAAAAGCGGTAGGAACCGATTCCTCTGAACCTGTATAAAAAACTCGCATTTTCTGAAAGGTCTGCTTCATCCGCGCCCTCCAGCGCTCTCAATCCGGCCATTCCTTCCCAGGCTGGCTTTTCTCCGGTTATCTCTCGGAATTCTCCCGGTTCATTAGGGCGGGAAGCTGGTTACTCTGTTGATTCTTTTGTCAATTGAAGCGCCATTCGCACCCTGTTAACCCTCCGTTTATGGTCACCGCCGATACTGGATGCAGGATTCCGGGTTCGACCACGGAGAAGGAGCAGGAATGGCCAATTCGACCATCTCGTATCTGTGGCGCGATAAAGACGCGTCCAAGGGCTTCCGGTCGGGTGTCTCGTTGCACAGCCACACCAACCAGTCCAAGGAGACGCTGGACTTTCTGGCAAACTTTGGCAACCAGTACCCGGTCATGCGGCCGTTTCTGTCGCGGCTTGAGCGCCGGTCTCAGCAGATGCATGGCGTGCGTGTGAACTATGCGGCCAGCTACTGGACGCCGCCCATGACCCCCAAGCTGGCTTTCGACCTGGAGCGCCAGCAGATTGAGAACCTTGACGTGGCGCCCATGGTCTCCATCACCGACCACGACAATATCAACGCGCCCATGCTGTTGCGCACCGTGCCCAGCGCGCGCCAGATTCCCGTTTCAGTCGAGTGGAGCGCCCCTTACGGCGTGCAGTCCTTCCACCTGGGCGTGCATAACCTGCCCAGCGCCAGGGCGTCGGAGTGGATGGAGACGCTGGCCAACTACACCGCCAACCCCAGCGACGCCCGGTTCACCGAGATTCTGATCGCTCTGCACGAGGAGCCAAATGTCCTCGTCGTCTTCAACCATCCGCTGTGGGATCTCTACCTGATAGGCAAAGAGAAGCACGAGTTTCTGGTCAACGAGTTCCTGCTCAAGAACGGCAACTACCTTCACGCGCTTGAGCTGAACGGGCTGCGCCACTGGGATGAGAACCGCGCGGTGCGGCGGCTGGCCGAAAAGTGGAATATGCTGCTCATCTCTGGCGGAGACCGGCACGGCGTTGAGCCCAACGCCAACATCAACCTCACCAACGCAGCCAGCTTTACCGAGTTCGTGCATGAGATTCGGCGCGAAAAGAAGAGCGATGTGCTCTTCATGCCCCAGTACGCCCAGCCGTGGAAGCATCGCCTGCTCCAGTCCACCATCGACGCAATTCGCCATTATCCTGAGTTCCCGCAGGGTTCGCGCACCTGGGACGAGCGCGTCTACCATCCCGATGCCAACGGCGTAGTTCGCCCGCTCAGCGAGTTGTGGCCCAACGGATCGGCCCCCCGGCTCATGAGCTGGGCTATAGGATTTGTTCAACTGATGGGTGTCGGCCCGGTCTCCGGCGGCCTGCGCATCGCATGGAGCGAGTCGCGCCAGTTGCGCCTCGCCCTGGGGGAGCATGACGGCTAAACTAAGGGCAATGAGCGGAGTTCGCGGCGTTAGCAGAGTTGGCGTGGTTGCAATGCGACGGCGCTAACTCTGCTAACTTCGCTAACCCCGCTAACCTCGCACACCGGTTCAAACCATGATCGATCGAATGCCGCGCGTGGCCTACTTTCCCGACTCCTTTCACGAAGTGAATGGGGTCGCCCATACCAGTCGCCACTTTGAGGCATTTGCGCGGCGGCGCAATTTGCCCTTTCTCTGCGTCCGAGCCGGCGACCGCTCCCAGGCCGTCATCGAGGACGGCAATGTCTGGACGCTTGAGCTTCCGCGCGGCTTTCTCTCCTTTGCTCTCGAAAAGGATTTGCGCTTCGATCCGGCGTTTTTGCGCCACATTCCGCTCATCGGCGAGGTGCTTGAGCGCTTCCAGCCCGACCTGATCCACATCACCGGTCCTAGCGAAGTCGGCATGTTGGGCGCGGGCCTGGCTCACCATCTCGGCTTGCCCCTGGCCGCCAGTTGGCACACCAACGTCCACGAATACCTAGCGCGGCGGTCTGACTGGTTTCTGCGCCTGCTGCCGGAGCGCCATTCCGCCGCCACCGGCCAGAAGATCGAAGACCTGACCATGGCCGCCGCCGCCAAGTTCTACTCGATTGCCAAGGTGCTTTTCGCGCCTAATCCCGAACTGTGCCAGTTGCTGGAGAGCACCACCGGCCGTCCCTGCCACCTGATGCCGCGCGGCGTCGATGCCGAACTCTTTCATCCCGCCAAGCGCAACCGCGCCCCCGAAGACCGCGACCAGGTTCTTGGCTTCGTGGGCCGGCTCTCCATCGAGAAGAACGTCACCCTGCTGGCCCAGGTGCAGGAAGAGTTGGAGCGCATGGGACACCATAGCTTCCGCTTCCTCATCGTGGGGCACGGCGCTGAGGAAGCCTGGCTGCGCGAGCGCCTGCCCCGCGCCGAGATTCCCGGTGTGCTCAAAGGCGAGGCGCTCTCCACGGCCTACGCCAACATGGATTTGTTTGTCTTCCCCTCCCATACCGACACCTTCGGCAACGTGGTGCTTGAGGCGCTGGCCAGCGGCGTCCCCGCCATCGTCACTCCCGACGGCGGCCCGCCGACCATCGTCCGCGACGGCGTCACTGGACGCATCGTGCCCGACGCAGGCTTTGCCGCCGCAGTCGCCGCAGTGCTCGCCGACCCCGCAAAGCACGCCGCCATGCGCCAGGCCGCACGCGCATACGCCCTCTCCATGAGCTGGGATTCGGTCTTTGAAGGCGTCTACGCGGCCTATGAGACGATCCTTCCGCAGATGGAGCAGAAGGTCGGGTAGCGCAGAGCAGTTTCCTGGACGGGCGTGGAAAAAAACCTACGAGATGCGAAGGCCGGTTTGCAGATTGAGCGCAAACGGCGTCTCCTTGTCGGTCATCAAATCCCAGCCCAAGCCGCGGAGCACGCCGCCCTCGACGTTGGTGATCGTCACGCCCTCAGAGGAAAGTTTCTCTGATTCCCAGGCCTCGCCGTCCCGTCCCCAGGCCAGAATCGAATGATGACCGACGAACAAAAGCAGACCTGAATCCGGAAACGGGCGAATCTCCAGCACCGGCCGGTAACGAATCATGGTGAATCGCTCCGGCGCGGTGGTATCGATGAGGTAGGCGTAGCCGCCCGAGACCGCGCAGAGCGCCTCCGGGCGGGGCGTGGACCAGAGGCCGGTGGGAACCGCAGGATCGCGGAAGCCGAGAGCGCAGGTGGCCAAGAACGGCTGAGCGCCCGATGCATCGGGCCGGAGCAGCACCTCCAGCGCCCCGCGCTCAACCTCCTCGGCCTCGCGCGGATAGACGAAGTGGCGCGGCGGCAGAATCATGGGCCGCGCCGGGAGGATTTCGGCCTGCCACCGGCGGGGAAAACTGAGGTCCAGAATGGGCGTGGGGATGGGCGCTGGTATGGGCACGGTCACGGCTTTGCCTTGTAGCGCAGAATCCAGTTTTCCTGCTCCTGCGTGTCGGGAACGGCGAGGCCGCGGGCCGCTGCAATGGCCTTCAGAGCGGCCCTGGGCGCCCAACCTAACTCGATGAGCGTGCAGGCCGCCGTGACGGTGGCCCTGCCGATGCTTCCCCGGCAATGCACGCCGATATGCTCCCCTGCGCGAAGGCGATCTGCCAGCCCGGCGACGAAGACTTGGAAGGCGGCACGGTTCTGCGGAACATGGACGTCGGAAATGGGATGGGAGAGAAACTGCAATCCGATCTTCTGCGCCAGGGAACCCTCTTCGGCGAGGGCCAACATATCGGCCTCGTCTTCCCGCAGCAGCGAAACCAGGGTCTCGATGCCGCCGCGCTTCATCTCTGTTAGCTCACTCTCAAGCTCATCGCCTCCGAGCGGACAAAGCACGATTGCCAGCGGCGCAGGTGGATCGCCCTTGATCCAGAAGATGTCGTTCATGACGCTCACACCCCCACAAACCGCTCGATCCGCTCGCGCACACTGGTCACGCCCAGCCCGAGCGCAGCGGCGTCTTCGATCAGGGGAATGAGCTTGTCGAACAGCGGCCCGGAGTCGGCGCCGGTCAGCGCGATGCGGACGGGATTAAAGAGCTCCATGCCCTTAACTCCTGTCGCGGCCTTGATTTCGTTTATCCAGCCCTTGAAGTCTGCGGCGGTTACGTAGTCGTTGTGGGTGCGGGCGTGGCTGGCCAGCTCGCCGAGAACGGTGCGGGCCGAGTCGGCGGCTAGAACGGCGGCGTTCTCCGGCACGCGACGAGCGGCTTCCTCGTCGAAGCCAAAGACCTGCGCGACTTTATCGGGGAGCTGATCCAGCCGGTCGACGGCGGGCACAAAAAGCGCGAGCAGGCGGACGAACCAGGCTTTTCTCAGCGCCGCCAGTTCAACGGATGGAACCGCCGGTTGCCTGGGAGGGTTCCGGTCCGCCAACGCGGCCTTTTCCGTCGATTCCTTCAATGCGGCAGAAGTCCACAGCGGAAATATATCCGGCCGGCGCTGGCAAAACTGTTCCTGGGCCAATTCCGCGATGCGCTCGGGATCGGCCTGCTTCAGATAGTGCCGGTTGAGCCAGTTGAGCTTGTCGAAGTCGAAGATGGCCGGGCTCGGCGTCACGCGCTCCAGCGAGAAGGCCCGCATCAGCTCGTCGAGCGTGAAGGTCTCGGTCTTGCCGTCCTCGGCGCCCCAGCCCAGCAGGGCCAGGTAGTTGACCAGCGCCTCGGGCAGGTAGCCCATCTCGCGGAAGGTGGAGATGGAGGTTGCTCCGTGGCGCTTTGAAAGCCGCTCGCGGTCCGCGCCCAGGATGGTGGAGAGATGCGCAAACTCCGGCACCGGCCAGCCGAAGGCCTCATAGATTGCCACCTGCTTGGGCGTGTTGGAGATGTGGTCGTCACCGCGAATCACATGCGTGATCCGCATGAGCGCGTCGTCCACCGTGACCACGTAGTTGTAAACCGGAACGCCGCTTGACAGTCCCGCCGCGCCTCCGGCAACAGAGCGCACCAGCACCGGGTCGCTGACGGTCTCAGCGGCAAACTCCACCGGCCCGCGCACCAGGTCGTGAAAGCGCAGCGGGTGGTCCTCAATCTTGAGCCGCACCGCGAAGGGCCTGCCAGCGGCCAGGTTCCGTTCAATCTCCGCCGGCTGCAAAGCCCGGCAGCGGCCGGAGTAGATTTGCGGGCCATGCTGATCGGCAGCCAGCTTGCGTTCGGCTTCGAGTTCTTCCGTGGTGCAGAAGCAGCGGTAAGCCTTGCCCTCGGCCAGCAGCCGCTCAGTGTGCTCGGCATAGATCGCCAGCCGCTGGGACTGGCGATAGGGGCCAAAGCCGCCCTTTTCCGGCTGGGAAGAACTACCGGGCTGGCCGGGGCCCTCGTCCCAGTCCAACCCCAGCCAGCGCAGATCCTCGATGAGCTGCGCCTCGTAGCGGGTCTCGGAGCGTTCCAGGTCGGTGTCTTCAATGCGCAGGATGAAATCGCCGCCAGTGCGGCGGGCAAAGAGCCAGTTGTAGAGAGCGGTGCGTGCATTGCCCACGTGCAGCAGGCCGGTGGGGGAGGGGGCAAACCGGACGCGGGGTTTCTTGGTCGTCATCACAGTACTGATGATAGCGGGTACGGGCGCAACGGGAAGTGAACCTGCCGCCCCAACGAAACATAACTGAACATCCTGTCCTGAACCCGCTCGTCTCCGCGCATGTTGATTAGACGGGCAACCGCAGCGCTCAGCCGCTGAGCAGAACCTATTTCAACAAGTTCTTAGAGTACTGGCCTTATAAGCTGGGAGGATGAAGCGCGTCTTTGCAAGCAGGGCAGCGGAGAGCTTTCAGTGCTGTCGGAAAATGATGAATACAGTCCGCTCCTCGGGGGAGCACAGCGGTAACTCCAGCACATCATAGCCTCACTTCACGCACACTCGGTCCATCAGATCATAAGCGGCTAAGGATTCGGCACAACTACGGGCATGAATCGACTCGGAATGAACCGAAGTTTCTGCTCCGACCAGCGCCAGTAGCGGCGTTCGACCTTTTCCAGTTTGTAGTTCACGGAAAAGGTTCTGGTTTCCTCCAGCGAGAGATCTGGAAACCGCAGAAATGTGCCTCTGTGATCGTGCAGGATCTCAACCTTGCTTCCCAAAACCTCTTCGGAGAGAAAATCCTGCGTGACCAGCGTCTGCACCAGTTTGCCATTCAAGATCGAAAACACCTGCGTTTGATCTTCCTCGACACCTGAACCGTGGTTGTAGTTCACATTATGAAGCACAAGGTCATCGGTGTCGTCGCGCCGTAAAGCCATCAGCTCAAGAACGCTGGGCCCATTCCAGCAATTGAGAACCTGCTTATCGATCACGTGCCATGGCATGTTTTGCGGATCGTCATCCGATCCCTGGAGCAGATACAGGAAACATCCTCTGAAGTTGGGCAGAAATGCTACTCCATAGTGTGTCTCGTGATGGGCACGGATCGGCAGTAGCTCGATCTTTTGCCCGGGCAGGAGTTCCTCGACAACCGTTTTGGCGATGACTGGATCAATTCCCATCCGGGTCAGAAGGTTAACTGTTTGCCCGACAGCGGCCGGGCCGATCAATTGCTCCATTTCGTCCAACTTGCCCATGGCGATTTGGTCGTGATCGCCGACCCGGACGTACTGCGCGGAAGAAGGAATGATGCCGTAAAGAGCAAGGGCAATACAACACGCGATCAGAGATTTCTTCTGCACTTGTGCACCTCTACAATGGCACGGCTGTATCTACAATCCTATCGCTCTTCACAAGGATGCACCCGAGACAAAACAGGGCAGCAGAAACTCCCTTATATCGGTAACGCCAGACCGGAAATCAGGAGAAATGCTCCCAGCCGTGCGGTTCGAGCGGCCGGGAGCCTTGCGCCGAGAGTAGCGTGACGGTGGGCTGGCCTGCCCGCGGCTTAATGATCTGTCCAATTTTCGTGATGGCAACTCCGCCGATGCTGCGCGGCATGCGGGCGGCCTGCGGAGCGGTGAAGAGCAGTTCGTAGTCTTCGCCGCCGTCGAGAGCTTGGGCGAGGGTTGCGACGGGGTGGATGGGCAGGGCGGCGGCATCCACTTCAGCGCCAACGCCGGACTCCTGGCAAAGGTGCCCCAGATCCGTGGAGAGGCCGTCGCTGAGGTCGATGGCTGCCGTGGCCAGTCTGTGGCGAACCAGCCACAGGCCCTGCGCGATGCGCGGCTGCGGATAGAGGTGCGGGGCCAGCAATGCCTCCTGTTTTTGGGGGATGGACGGGGGCTTGAGGCGGGCTGATTGGGTTTTCGCCGCCACCGCCAGTTCGCTCAGCCGGGCGAG